>JACCDR010819053.1_pt1 | contig 35365 bp, 43 predicted proteins | sample 7446431 | NCBI WGS metagenome assembly JACCDR01 (sample SAMN15323443, study PRJNA562643) | freshwater metagenome | isolation source: river surface water | place: USA:Blue River Watershed | collected 2017-08-17 | reverse complement strand
GCGATAGGAATATGTGTGACAGCACACCTGAATGGCAACAAATATGTACTCGCATTCTACGAGCTACTTGCTACACAAAAACAAGAAAAAGTATACAGGCCATTTATAAAGCAAGTATACAATACATTCGGTGTTATAAGGATAAGAATAGAAAATAATAATGGCGGAGAGATAATCGGAAGGCAACTACAAGAGGATGGAATGGCTGTCGATATCATCACAACTACAAAAGACAAAGTGACACGCCTGAAAGAGAAAGAGTCATGCTTCACGCGATGAGAAGTGTACTTCCTCCCATGAACAGAAGAGCTTCAAGATAGAATCGTGAGATTCCCGAACGTCAAACGTGACGATATCGTCGATTGATTCGTTCTCTCACTCGATGACGTGGCTGATATTTTCATCGGATGATTATAATTTTGAAAATAGAGAAACCGAAGTATAATATATAAAAATTCGCATTCACTTAACTTTGCATTTATGAAACTTTTCTGATATGAGTTATCTCTCAAGAGGAATGGAAGTCCGCTCGAAGTGAAAAAGCACCCGTATGATACGACATATCTCGGATTCGATGGAACTATCGTAGATGGGAAAACGATCATGAGAAATAATTCCATGTACCATAAAATGTACAGGGTGAATACTGATATCAGACGTGCTATCACTGAAAAGCAAGAGACCTCTATGAAAAACGGATATGAAATCCGTCGTTATGTAGAAAATTCGCAACGAGAAAAGGTGATAGATGCACCTCTCTGGAGCGATGCAATGGAAGCATCATGAGGGATCAACAAGATAAAGAATGCTATCATTAAAAATCTGGACCTATTTGGAAACGTATATATCCGAAAAGCAAGGAATATCCGAAAGGGAATTGCAAAGTATGAAGTCCTCGATTCTCGTCATGTCAGTATAGTCACTGACTCTTTTCTCAATCCTATACGATACCAGTACAAGAATCCTGCAAAAAAGGGAGCAATTGACACATATCCGGCTGAGGAAATATTCCACTACTTCGACGATACCGACATGGACAATCCAATGTTTGGTATATCTCCACTCGAGACGATAGTCATCGACGTACTTGGAGATGAGGAAGCAAATCTTTCGAACTATGCGTTTTTTGATAATGATGGAATCCCCAGCTCTCTCTTTATTCTCAAAGAATGATTGACTCCAGAGGCGCAAAAACAAGCTCTTGAGAATATCCGAGAACAACTTAAGTGAGGAAGCAATAAATATAAAAGCCTTGCATCCACTGCAATCCTGGACATAAAACAGATTTCACAGAATCACACCGATGCGAACTTCACAAAACAGAGAGAGATCACTACCCAAAAAGTCTCTGTGGCTCTCGGTGTTCCTCGCTCAATCATGTGATATATTGACGATGTGAACTATTCAAATGGAGATACTCAGTACAAGAAATTTATTGAGAATACCATCAGGCCACTTGAAAGAAGGCTTGCATTTATATTCGAGACTCTCCTCCAATGAGATTTCGGAGAATACAAAGCGCTTACATTCAACGTAATAGACGAGCATATCGATGACTTTGAGCAGAGATGCAAGATAGCACGAGAGAACGTCAAGAATGGAATGTGGACAATCAACGAAGCGAGACTCTATATCGGATATGAAGCAATCGCAAACGAAATGGGCAACGAAGTACTCGTGGGATCCAATACAAGACTCCTGGATGATTTACTCCTTTGAACTCCAACGACAGCAACGCCAACCGAGCCAGCTATATCTCAATAATCCTATTATTTATGGAAAGAGAAGAATTTGACCGCCTCGAATGCGAGGCTAATGGACACACTCCACACCATGTCGCATGACAACTCAAAGCGGAGAGAGCTCAAAGACTCATGAAGATAGTAGAGATGGAAGAACTAGGAGAGCTCGAGCCATGACAAGCTCCAATATATACTCAATATGTATCACGAGACACCCCTAGAAATACACTCTTGTAATATGCTTCTCAGGAAATCCCATGAGTTAGTACTCTTGAAACGAGACATGGCTCAACTCATACAATCGTGCCAGAATGTGGAAGAAAAAGACATAGAATGACTGAGGGAAAGAATCGATGCGCTTGCAACTACGATACAAGAAACTCAAAGGATTGTAAACTCTCTCATAGATCCAAAAAACTCAATATATCTCTAAAATGACAAAACGTGAAAGATACATACGAAACCAAGAGGCCATAAAGACAAGAGCTATTTATAAATTGCTCCAAGAGCAAAAGAAAGAATTCGTGAAACTCTTGGAAAAACAAGATAAAAAGGCTCTTTTCTATACAAAAAAAGGAATAGATGGTGATATTATCGACCCTTTTCTTGAGAACATAAAAGCCATGATTCCTGAGTACCTTTTCACAGCTTTGCCGAAGATAATGCAAGAAGGAGCAAGGGAGCCAATACAGAGATATAAAGAACTCCTCCCAGATGACTATGCGCTTGCTTTTGATATAGAAACCGAGCCAGCATCTCAATATCTTACAGAACTTGAAGACCTTCACTTGAGTCAAAAGAAATGAAGCATCCTTCGTACGACACGAGATGAACTTCGGACAATCATGGCAAATTGAATTGACGAGGGCATGAGCTATACAGAAATTGGAAAGCAAATCCTTGAGAACGATCCGTTTGTTTTTTCCAAAGCTCGAGCAAAGACGATCGCTGTGAATGAAATTGGCAGGGCGTACTGATGGGCAAACCATGAGCCTGCAAGAGTACTTCAAGAAGATGGATACGTCATGGAAAAATCATGGCAATCAAGCGATGATGACAAAGTGAGGCCAACACATAAAGAAAACGAAGACGATGGATGGATACCATTCGACGATACATTCTCCGGAACAGGCGACCAATTTGCTCCAAGTACTGAGGATATAAATTGTCGATGTACTTCAACTCATCGAGTCACTGGAATTTCAGACTGAAAGAGTATCCATGCTATTCCAAGAGGAATGACAGGGACAGAGATTAAAAAAATCTTTGAAAATCTAAAAATCCGAGTATAATATGGCAAAGCACCGCCACGCTCTCAGGAGTTTGGCGTTTTATTTTCTCAAAACTACTTCATATGAACATGCTATACTTCCAGGCAAAGTTTCTCGCAGAGAGAAAAGGTGATACAATCACACTGAATGGATTCGCAAGTACAGGGGACATTGATCGCGTAAAAGATAAAGTGCTTCCTACAGCATTCACGAAGACTCTACCACTCTTCATGAAAAACCCAGTGATGCTTCTTCAACACGATGACGACAAAGTTATCTGAAAATTCACTGATGCAAACGTAAAAAGCAACGGCCTTGAAGTAGTAGGGGAAGTAATGTACGACACCGATGGGTGCATGCAAAAGATTGCAGATGGAGTGCTTTGAGCATTCTCAATCGGATTCTTCACAAAAGCATACCAGTACGAGGATTCTCTCGGACATGTCATCTATAAAAACGACGAAGGTCTCATGCCAGGATACTCTTGGGATGATGTATATTCACAAGATACAATTCGTGTTATCACAGAACTTGATCTCGTAGAAATATCAGTCGTCGCAACTCCAGCAAATCCATACGCTCTATTCCAAGTGGCAAAAGCATTCTTTGCAGAGGAGACCAAACGTCTCAAATCATTGAATCGCAAATGAGCTCCAAACGAATACGGTGAAGGAGAAAATGAAGAACACAAAGAAACTCCAGAAGGAGAAGTAATAGAAAATGCAGGCACAGCGCCTGAAGTTATAAATCCAACCCCTACAGGAGAGGAAGTGCCAGCTGGTGAAACTCCAGCACCCGTCGAGGGACAGGCTCCTGAGGGATGAGAAGACACCCCTGGTGAAAGTCCAGAGGAAAAGCCAGAGGACACACCTAAAATCGTGACTCTCGAAGATGTGAAAGCCATCATTGATACTGCGATAGAAAATGCAGTGAAATCTTTATCCGAGGCGTTCGAAGCAAAGATGCAAAAGATTACCGATGACAATACGTCATTAGTATCAAAAGTATCTGAGCTCCAGGAGAAATCCACGGCTATGGATAAAGAAATTAGAAGCATTGAAGTCGGTCCAGGTGTCACAAAATCTATTTCGCAAGGAATAGTAATCACCGACGAAATGGTAATGAAATCACTTCGAAGGTAGAATCATTTATATTTTCACTTTTTCTTCCTATGTCTTTTCAAGATTATAAGAATCGTGTCCTGAAATCAGGCGCAAAACAGATGACAGCCATCTCTCAAGCTGAAGGTACAAAGGGTCTTGCAGATGCTCTCTCAATGGAACTCAAGAACGCTGGTCGTTCAGAGGCTGAGTACGATCTCGCAAAAAACCTTGAAGCAAAGGCAATCTCTCTCGGAATGGAATCAAAGGCAAACGAAATCATGCACACTACCAATACTGGATACGGTGCTGAGCTTGTTCCTGGGAACATTCTCATGACAGACTTCCTTGATCTCGCTCCAAAGACAAGCGCTCTTCTCCAATTCTTCCAAAATGGTTTCCATGGGAAAAATATGGACAAGAAGATGGATGTCTCAGTTATCGGAGAACTTCCACTTCACCAGCTTATGGCTGAACAGACAACTGGAGCGTTTGCAATCGCTCAAGGTCTTGGAAAACTTCCAACTGCAAAGGTAACAATCGAACAAAAAGAGCGTTTCTTTACAGTGGATATCTCAGAGTACGAGTCTCGCTTCGCCATCGTAGACCTCCTCGCAATCATTAAGGCAAAACTCGCTCAGAGTGCGGCTAATACAATGATTTCTGACTTCATCAACGGTGATACAGTGCTCACTGCGAACACTAATATCAACCTCATCGATGGAACTCCTGCAGGAACTGAGTCGTATACTGGTGCTGACGGTCTTCGCAAGACAGCATTCTCTGGATCTACAGCTGTAGACCTTGGAACTCTTGCCTTCGATGATTACATCACTCTTCAGGCATACCTCAACAACCTTGCAGTAAGTGAAGACATTGCCTTCATCCACTCTACAAAGGCAAAGAATGCGGCTCTCGCTATTTCTGAATTCAAGCAAGCATACGTCAACGGTGTAAACTCATCTGTAATGACTGGAGCAATTCCAAACTTCCTTGGATCAAATGTCTACGTAGATCGCTGGGTACCGTCTGCAAATACTGCAGGTAAGGTCTCTGCAACTGCAGGAAATAACACTAAAGGATCTATCCTTTGTGTTCACAAGAATGCAATACAGCACGGTACAAACGGAGAATATCAAATCGAAGTATTCCGCGTTCCTGGAAAGGGTCTCCAAGTCGTTGGATACTACTTCTACGGTCATGCAGTCGCTTCGGCTCTTGCTGGCGGAGATCCAACTGTGGCTCTCGGTTACAACATTAGCTAATAGAGATAAGCTCAGAAGTCGTGACAATACGTCACGGCTTCAAAGTTTACTTCTAATCATAATAATATGTCAGAAACCGTCGCATACAAGTACGTCATTGAGAACTCTCACACATATATTCAAAAGACTGAATGAGGGCAAAAAGAAAAGGTAGTGACTGGAGAAGTCGTGAACTTTCAAAAAGACCTTCACTCTCGCGCTCGTCTTTTTCTTGCAGGATTCAGGGCATTGGATGACAATGGTGAAGTTACTACAACAGGCTCAAATGATGCCGTAGTCGCTGAGAATAAAGCCAAGGCCAAGAAAGATGCTGATACAAAGAAGAAAGCAGAAAAAGAGGAGGAAGCTCAAAAGAAAGAAGACGAGAAAGGTATACAAGTGCCTGATATCGTAGTACCTCAAGTAGAGACTGAAGTCAAAAGTGATGGGGACAATGGAATAAACATCAAAGTAAAATAATCTTTTTATGAAATACGTTACACTCTCAGAACTAAACTCATATCTCGGTACAAGCGGAGAAGATTCTCTCATAACTACCCTATGAAACTACGCTGAGGGTGTTTTTGATACTCTTATCGGCCAGGACCTTGTAGCATGACATGTGACCCAATACTTTCCATATGGGTACACCGAAGGAAACTACGAAGAAGGGCGAGTATTTTGGCTTAATCGGACAAATATTATCGATATAGTGACAATAAATGGCACAGATCCAGGGACAAAAAACACTGATTATATTATCGAATGACGAAGGCTCGAGCTAAAAAATACACTCACAACTCCGAATACCTTCCCATATAGATATACAATCGTACATAATTCCTGATACGATACTATTCCCGACGATGTAAAGCTCGCAATATCTATCATAGTAGGTGCTCTCTATAATACAAAGAATGCCAATGGTATATCATCTTATCGCCAAGATTTACTCTCGGTGAACTATAAAGATGGAAATATCCTAGAATCAATCACGGATACAACTCAGAAATGAGTAGTCCAAGCGATCATCAACAAGTATACAGTCCATACCTTTCTCACATAATGCTACCAACTAAAAACCGCGTCATCTCGGTATCAAGGCTCACGACAACCTGAGAAAAAAGGGCTTACGTGAGTCTTATTACGTGAATGAAAGTATATATCAACCAATCAACCGAAGAGATACAGTCCTGATTCGATAATCAACCAAGTTTCTATATCCATAAGATGCTCACAGAGGGAAATCATGCGACTATAGACATAGGCGATAGAGTCACGGATGACCAGGGCAATACATTCGATATTCGAGGAAAGTCAGTACATAAATCACTTGTATGAACTCATCACCAGTATCTCTTAACTGAAGCTTTTGAATAATATGGAGATAAACGTAAAAGTGAATGTCAATCTCGATAAACTGGATATGTGAAAGATAAACCAAATCTGACTCGTAAACAGTACACAACGCCTCGTGAAAATGGCTCGGGAGAATGCTCCATATGATACATGAACTTTGAAGAAGAGTATAGGCGCTGAGCCTGGGAATATAACAAAACAAACGACCGAAGCGAGAGTATGATCACGAAAGGTAGTATATGCCGTACGTCGAGAGTTTGAAAACAGGAAAAACCCAAGTAGGAGATTCTATATGAAGCGTACATACGAACAAGCCGAATCAATAGTCAAAGAAGAATTTGAGGGGGCTGTTGCAATCGTTATAAAATCACTATAATCATTTTTATGAGCTACTATTCAATCGCAAACGAAATACTCGATATACTTGAAACTGTGAGAGATGCCCCTGGAAGCCGTCTCGCATCAGTATACGATACAGAAGTGCCAACGTCTACAACCTACCCATATGCTGTGGTATCAACTGGGGAGGCTACCGAAGAGATCCTCGATACCTCCACTAATAAAACCCTATACCGTTTCTGAATACGTGCCGTGAATGTCGCTGATGACAAAGCAAGTACTGAGACGACCATGCGAAGACTCGCTGATGACATATTGGCGGAACTTCGCAAAAGGGCTCACCAAAATCTAGGCGGAACGGTGGATAATGTTCTGCCGTTCACGCTTTCTTGGTGATGGGAAAATACGTCATGAACATTACCATCAAGATACTTTGATATTCGTATCGACGTACTAAAACATTATTCAATTGATTAGCTTTGATTTTTATAAAATCCGAGTATAATATCGGAGTAATTTACAACTATGGCAAAGAACACACCAACAGATACATCAACAGTCCAGAAAGAAAAATACTCATTTCCTGAGCTTGGTATTACTGTCGAAGCGGAATCGCTCGAGCAAGCTAATGAGATAGTAAAAAAACAACAGGAAGAAGTATCAAAATAATAATAATCTTTAATTTTCTTTTCATATGGCCATCGAAATAGGAAGAAGACATAGCTTCGCGCTCGGTATCGAGTCAACCTCTGGTACTGCAGGAGCGATTGATACTTGGATTCCTCTTGAGGAATGAGTATTAACTCCAAAAACTGATCCAATCATCGACGAAAGTGGATTCAGTACTATATCCGCTGGAGCGGATGCACATGTCACAAAGACATGGAGCGAATTTACAGGAAAGGGAATCGCAAGACCGACATCATTCGGATATCTTCTTCTCCTTGCTCTTGGAACGGCAGGAACTCCATCTCTCGTAGAAACTGGAGTATATACTCATGCCTTCACTGTAAAGAACGACAACACTCACCCTTCTACGACACTCATTCACGACGATGCAACTCAAGAAGAGCAGGCAACGTATGGAATGGTGGACACTCTTGCGATATCTGGAGAAGTCGCTGACTATCTTCGATTCGACACCAAGATGGTAGGGCGAACACCTACCGATGCCACTGGAAATACTCCAGCATTCACGGCTGATACTCCATTTCTTGTATCGAGAGCACAGGTCAAGTTTGCTTCGAACATTGCAGGATTGAGTGGAGCATCTGTGGTCCCAGTACAAAGCTTTAATCTCAATATCGAGAAAAATCTCGAACAAATCTGGTCAACTGAAGCTACTGCAGGAACTGAAGCTGTAGACTTCGCAACTCAACACAATAAAGATTTGAGAGTATCTGGTGACTTTACAATCATCTATAATTCAAAAACCTATCGTGACCTTGCTCTTGCAGGAACTCTCCAGGCAATCGAAATTAAAGTCGATGGAAGATCACTCATCGGAGCAACGAAAAGAGAGGAGCTCACTATCCAACTCGCCTCATGTGTTCTTACAGAATGGGACAAGGATATGGGGAACGATTCAATCGTCACTCAGACATTCGGATTCACAGCTCTCTACAAGCTCTCAGAGACGAAGCAACTCACTGCAACTCTCCAGAACGCTAAGAGCTCAATCTACGCATAATACGCATATTTTATCATATAATTCGCACCGCTTATGTTTATCGAAAGCATCCAAAAGGAAATCACGCTCAATACTCTAACTCACAAAGTGGCAAGAGAGTATAAGCAGGCTCTACTTGAATGAGTCACAGTAGGGACAAATCAAACAGGAGATACACCAAACATAGACCTCCCAATCACGAATCAAATCAAAGCGGAGGAAATCCAAGTCATGTGAGTGACTGGATTAACCCGAGAGGAGCTTGATACAGTGACAGAAGAGGAATACGAAAAGATTCTGAAAGCCGTCAGTGACCATATAGCAAATAAAAAAAAATAATCAATGAGGCTCTTGATCAAGTAAAGAAATACCTCAAAGGTAATCGAAATTGATCTGCTCCCAAAGAATACCTCGATTATATCATGATGACTGAGAAGTGGAAATGTCCACCATCTGTCTACGACGAACAACCTCAGTACATGATAGATTTGCACATACGGATATATGGAGAAGAGCTGAGGGCTCAGAGTATCGAACAAAAGCGACAAGCTCAAAAACTCCATAAATAATCTCTATGAACGAACAGGCAATCGACATCGTAATAAAAGCAAAAGACGAAGCGACAAAAGCAGTCCAGAAAGTCACCAAAAATCTTTGAAATATGAGAGACACTCTCACGAAGGTTTGACAAGTATCTGCAGTCGCTTTTTGAGCGTTAATGATAGCAGTAAATCAAGGAAAGAATGCAATCGAAGAGGATGCCGAAGCTACCAACCGTCTCACGAAGCTTTTGAAAACAGCGAGCAAGGCAACGGATGAGCAAGTATCATCCCTTATAGCACAGGCGGAAGCTCTGGAAAAGTCGACAGTCGCCTGATACGACATGATCGCAACGACACAAAGCCAACTCGCAACTTTCAACCTCCAGGCAAGTACTATCGAAAAACTCACGCCTGCGATCCTGGATTACGTGATTGCGGAAAAATGAGCGAACGCATCATCTGAGGAATTCAGACAAATGACAAACGGTCTTGCTCAAGCTCTCAATGGGAACTTTGCCAGTTTGACAAGGTCTTGATTCGTTCTCGATGAGCATACAAAGAAGCTTATCAAAAATGGTACTGAAGCACAAAAAGCGGATGCTATCGCGAAGGTATTGTCAGGCACGTACAAAGGCTTTGCCGAGGATGCAACTCAGACAGCAATCTGAAAGCAAATTATGCTTAACAAGGCGCTTGAGGATGTAAACAAGCTTATAGCCAGCGCAATCATCCCGATAATGGATGAACTAAAGCTCAAGGTCCTTGTCATGGCTCAAGCCGTTCTCAAATGGACAGAACAGCACCCAGAGCTGACAAAAAACCTTGTTCTTTGAGCCGTAGCCGTCGCATGATTATGATCGGCATTACTTGTAGTCATTCCTATTTTGTCGGCTGTATGGACAGCATTGACCACAGGTATAGTCGTGGTAAAAGCGCTTTGAACGGCTTTCATGTTCCTAGCTACCAACCCGATTGGTATCATAATCACAGCGATTGCAGGCCTTGGGCTTGCTTTATACTACGCATGGAAAAACTGGGATGAGATAAAGCTCAACCTGGTACTTGTATGGCAACAAATCAAGAGAGACGTATCGTCTATAGTAGACTCCCTTGTGACATGGCTCACGAGTACATGGGAGAATATGTCAAAGACTGCAAAAGAATGGGCATGAAATATGGTCCAGATGTTTATCGATGGCCTCAAAGAGAAAGTACAGGCTCTCAAAGAATGATTGGTCCAGATAGCAACTACGATCCAGGATTATCTTGGATTTCACTCTCCAACAAAAAAATGACCATGATCTGAAGCACATAAGTGGATGCCAAATCTCATAAACATGCTCGCGATAGGTCTTGAGGAATGAAGGGGGAAAATAGATGCAAAAGCGAAAGAGATCGCTGGAGCGCTCACAGCTATAGGTACAAAATTCAAAGTTTCTGACATTGCAAATACTCTCGTTTCTATTTCTGACAAAGCAAAAGAATGATTTTCGAACGTCACGAATAATATCCAGAACTCTATCGATAAAATAAAGGGATTAAAGACAGAACTCGAGGGAATAAATGCACAAATTCAGACATTATCTAGCCAAAGAAAATGAACAGAGCAAGAATGAAAGCAGGCTCTTGCGGAGAGAACTATCGAAATAGAAAAGCAAATAGCTTCTATCAAAGCGGATTCTGATGCTATGGCAACAGTAGAAGGGAAAGAAAAGCTCAAGAAACTTCAAGAAGAGCTCGATTTTGCAAACGTATTTCTCACCACTCAAGAAAAAGCATTCGCTCTACAGCAAATGAACAGGTCAGAATCTCAAGTGATTCTCGATAATATGTGGAAAAAAATGGGAGAGCTTGATATAGAGATAATGAAGCAACAACAACTCTCAAAAGAAAAGAAGGAGGCTATAAAGGCAGAGCAAATACTACAGAAAGATTTGACCGATGCGAGAATCGCTCTCGACAATCAATACTATAAATTATTCCAACAGCATATCGAATGAGCCAAGTCTAGCATACGCGAGACGATAGCTCTTATGTCACAGCTTAACAATATGTGATGATGAGCGTTTCTCTCAGGAGCAAGAGCAACTGGATGAAGTGTGAAGGCATGAGAGCCATATCTAGTAGGAGAAAGATGACCAGAGATCGTGATACCAAAGTCGGCAAGTACAGTCATCCCAAATGGAAAAATGTGAAGCGGAGTGAATGTATCAATAAATTTCGGAGGAGTATCAGTACGAAACGACGGTGATATTCAGTCGATAGCAAGAACAGTCGAAAACTCGCTCATTAGAAAGCTCCAAGTCTATAAACAAGGTATATCATAACGGATAAAATATGTTCAACAACTACGCATTCAACGAAAGTACATTCAACGAAACTCCTGTGGTGGTGCCAACTACCCAGGATTCTATCGTATTTGATGGATACTCCTTACAAAATGCGAATATTATCACCTCAAAAATTGATTATGATAATCAAGGACAAATAGAGCTCAACTCATTCAACTTCCCAAGAGTCGATGGAGGCGGAGTACTCTCAAAGTTTTATAGAGGGCGAATAATCACCGTCAACTGTACGATAAAATCGGACACTTCAGTGAACTTCAATACGCTCCTTGATACTACGAAGAAAAGCCTGAGAAAAACAGAATGATATCTTGAGATCACTGTAAACTCAGAAATAAGAAGAATAAAAGCAACCTTGAGAAGCTTTGACGTACCACGTGAACACTACAACGTCAACTTTTGTCCAGTAAAGATTGAGTTTGAAGCGCTCGAGCCATTCTTTTATACACTCACTGACCAGGGATATGTCATCGTGGATACTGACAACTCGAGAGAGATTGAGCAGGAAATGATATCATACTCCGAAAGAACTCCTGCTATAAAGACACTAGCTCCAGTAGGAACTCATGATACATGGGATGTGAATCAACAAGCGACAGGTAATGTCAATGGGATATGATTTGCTATCACTGAGCAATACTACGCTCAATCATTCGTTCCTACAAAGCGAAAATTCGCATGACTTGTATTTCAAAAGCAGGCAAATACAGGAACTCCGACATCGACAGTGACGGTGGCGATTTGTACGAATAATGCGTGATCACCTAGCACGACGGTACTTTGAAGCGTGACTATAGCATCGGCAACGTGGAACGCCATCGCGGATGGTGCTGAGTATACAGTGAGGCTTCCATTGGATTTGACACCAGGCACAACGTACTGGATTCGATTCTATTCAAGTACTGCAGATAATCTCAACTATAGGAATATCACAAGAAGTACGAGTGGATCATGAGTAAAATACTCCCAGGATGCAAGTACGTGGACATCTCCATCGGCACGAACTATATACCACAAGACTCTCTATTATAAACCTTGTACTACAATCGGAGCAAAGGTAAACTGACAATCTGTAGAGATAAGCTCGGATTCGGATGGATTCCTTGAGTGAACAACGCTTGACCTAGAATCAGGAATATGGACATTCACCGACTCAGTAAACGACAACACTGTTCCGAACAATATGTACGTAGAGCGAAGCTCAGGATGTACTTTTTCAAGTAATACGGTCCAATTCTCTGGATCAACTCAGTATTACAAAATGAAGGTAAACTTTGGATTGCCTTGCGCTATCGATATGACGTATTCGATTGGATTTATTACCAATAATACCATATCGTACTCATACGATGACGTGACATACTATACTCTCGGCACGCTTGTATCATCAGGGGGAAGCTTTACTGTTCCAACTATTGGAAGAACTCAGGTATATATCAAAAATACTGCAAATGCAAACTGAAGTATGACGAGCCATTCAGGAAGCGTGAAACTAGATGTATCAAGCCTGGCAAAGCTGTACAATTACCCGACATGAACGGTAATGAGCAAGGTATATACAAAAACGCTTCTGACTCCAACGACATCCGCTACATACAGGGCGAACAAATTTTGATTCCCTGCAATAGAGTACTCAAATGGTGATTATCAATTCCTTGACGTAGACCCAAGATGAGCATCAGGAGTGGTCCAATTTTCGGAAGATGGAATCTTGTATACAACGGTCGCAGATTGAGCAAATATTGCTCTGACTTCTACACAAAGTCCGATGGTATTCACAAGAATTACTATCACTGTGAATCGAGTACTTCTTGGATCTGATGACTTCAACAACGATAGCGATAGGGATAGTAGTAGAAATCAGACGGTTTGATATTACTCAAATCCTACAACTGTCACAAATATCGCATCAAAGTGAGGGATGCAAGTAAATATAGACACTGCGACTGGAGACGTAGTGAGAACGACAAGTGGATGGATAGAAAACGAAAAGCACGGTCTTTATGCTGTGAATTTTGCAAATAGTACGAGCTTTGAATTTGATAGCGCAGTGACAAGAACTGGAAGATTGACTCTCAGAGCATCTACAACGGATGTGACATGAAGAGCGCGCGTATACATGATGCCTACTATTTATGGAACGCTTACAGATACTCGATACATAATACCTGCAAAGCCATCGACAAAGTATCAAATAAACTGCTGGGCAAAGACGAATAATGTGGCAACAAACGGATGTTCACTCGTATTGGATACTTATGTAGGTGCGACATATTCAACATCATATGCAAGTAATCTTTTATCAGGGACAAATGATTGGACATTACTGACAATCCAGATCACAACTTGAGCGACTATCGATGGAATGGCTATATCATTCTTTAATGGTACAGCTTGAAATATATCTGATGCGTGGTATGATATAAACTCTATGACAATAGAAGAAATTGTAGAGCCAGCAACCGGAAGCATCTCAATTACGACTATACCACTCGGAGATACACTCAGAAACTACGTATATCAGAAATTTCAACCACTCAATACAGAGATTACAGGATTTTATATCAGAAAATGAGCAAATACATGATCATATACAGGGGATGTGGCATTAAAAATCCGCTCAGATAGCTCTTGAAATCCAGGCGCTGTCATCACGACGGTCACTATACCAAATGCGACATGGAATGCGATCACAACGAATGAGGATTATTACGTGAGAATCCCTGCGACATTATCGACATCACTTATATACTGGCTTGAAATAAACTCGAGTACTTCGAATGCTTCAAACTATACGAGCATTTATGCAACGACGTATACCGACGGCAATCGGCTCAAGTATTCTCCAGATAACTCATATATACTCACATCAGAGAGTGCCATATATCATAAGATTACCTTCGAAGGTACTTCTGAAAGAGTGTATGGAGAGGTAAACCATGCGTGAACTGCGAGGTCAAATCCAAAGTTTTATATCTCTGGGAAAAGCCTTTGTGATATCACTTCACTCGCTTTGACTTTCGATAGCAAAGTACTGACCGTCAATGCTACGATTGTCGAATCCGATATCATCATCATCGACTCAGAGAATAAGACGGTCACGAAAAACGGAACAGAGATTGATTATACTTGAGTATTCCCAGTATTTGAGCCAGGAACAAACTCATACTATATAGACTTCACCTGAGTCGCTGTCGTCGATATCCAAGTCACACTAAAAAAGAACTACTTATAATATGGAGAATCAAAAAAGCTATAACATAAAAATATATTCGCTTCTGGGAGTGTTCCAAAAGACTCTCCCTGATACCGCGATCATGAGCGATGTACGATTCACGAGCCAGATAAACGGATGACAATGAGAATTGACCGTATCCCTTGCTCTTCCTATAGATACCACCCTTGTATCATATAACAATATTGTAAAGGTATATGAAAGCGATGAAAACAACAACGGAGTACTCATATATTCAGGGGTCGTCACGAATATAAAAAGAAACTCGACCGATAGATGAGATATAGTGGATATTCGAGCTCTCGGGCTTGCATCCATGATGACATGGATATTTTACTACTCAGGCGCGTACACTTTTTCAAAGAGCTACGAAGCATCTATCATAATGAAAGATATGGTGGATTATTTTGCGACCCAATATCCAGGAATTATCTCATACGATGCAAACTCAATTGAGAATACTGGTCTTGTATCGTATATCACTTTTGAGTATGCAAAGTGCTTTGAATCCGCGAACAAGATACAAAGTACGACACCATTTTGGTGGCATGTAGACTCATCAGGAAAATTTCACTTTCATCCATCGACATGAGCGATCGGACAACTCGAACACATATTCACCGTAGGGTATGACATAGAAAATATATCTATAGAAGAAACCACCGAGGATATCGTCAATAGGTATATTCTCACGTATGCTGGGTGATCTACATATACAGCAAACGATGCAACAAGTCAGACTGCATACTGAATCCATGAGTCGCGAGAAACTAATAGTGACATAAATGATCTCACAACTGCGACTAATACAGCAAGTGCATACGTGGCAAAATACAAGAATCCAAAAAGGCGTATTACCATTGTAGTAAACGAAAGATACAATATAGAGACTATCAGGCCATGAGACCTTGTGACAGTAATGAACTTCTCGTATTCTATTTCGTCTTTGCAGATTCAGAAAATCGAATATAATAGTAACAAAATAATTATTGAGCTTGAGCAAATACAAAGTGTTGCTCAAGAGATTAAAAGCTAACCATTTCACCTATGCCATTCACTCGCTATAGAACTCAGAACAACGCCAAAGGTACACTTCTTGCATCCATAGCATCTACAGGGGCAACAACGTTCTCTGTACAGAGTGGACAAGGCGCAAGATTCCCGAGCGTATATCCATATCTTCTTACTATAGAGGAAAGAGATACAAACTCTCCATATTCTGTACTCAAGAGAGAGATGGTCAAAGTGACAAACCGCTCTAGTGACACATTTACATGTGTTCGAAGTGCGTGAACGTGCCTACCATCAGACTCAAGCTCTACTCCAGGAACTACGGCATATACTTTCACGAATCCTGCAAATACAAGCGTTTCTCTCGCTGTATCATCAGAAGTAATAGATGACATACAGACAGAAATCTTAAACAAGCTTGCAAGTGTTGGATGACTCAGAACTGGAATGACGGCAAATGCTCTCATGACAACAAACGGAAGTGGAGCGGAGCAGGCTCAGGCTATGACTACAGATTCAAGCTTTCTTTCTACCGATGAGATCCTTAAAAGAACAGCATGAGGAAGCTGGGTACGTACTCCATATTCTGTACTATCGGCAAGTCTTAATACTACCAATAATCCAGTACTCCCAGCATGAGAAGCTCTCACCGCTGGAGATTTTGTATACCAAGAAGACATGGTGACAACATACCTCCTGTGTACAGCATGAGCAAAGACAACCGTAGAAACCGTATGAAACTCAAGTGCAAATACTCGCAAAGCCATGAGGATAATCGGAAACGGTGTATGATTCACGACTATGAAGCTCGGAGTATACAAGACAGGAACGCCTGCGGATAACTTTGAAGTAAGAATCGAAACCGATGATGGAACAGGAAAGCCAAGCGGAACTGCCGTGACAAACGGTACGGCAAGTGTGGCAGGATGATCACTCACGACAACCGTAGCGGATACAACGTTTACATTTGGAGGAACTGTGACACTCACTACCGGAGTAGTATATCATATCGTAGTACGAAGATCATCAGGATTGGATGTAGGAAACTTCTTCAATATGGTATATATCAATAAAAACGTTCGAGCATTTACAACCCGGGTATACGATGGTGCAAACTGGTGAAGTGCTGTCACAACAAAGACAATGTATGCGACAATCACTGGTGCTTACACTTCTGTTGCATGTGAAACGAGCGCGTCATTTATTGAGCAATCATACTTCATGGGGCAAGTATCAAGCGCTTTTGCTGTATGAGCTCAGGCATCTATACTCAAGATCGGAGTATCAAGAACACTTACTGGATTGACCAAAAACGCTGGATATTTCCTCTCAAACACAGCATGAGTGATATCAACAACTCCAGGAACTATAATCAGACAAGTATGATTCACAGACGATAGAACAGATGCAATCTATATCATTCCCCAGGAGGACAATGTCACATTTTCTGACACAAATAATGCTGTCTACACTACATTCTATACATGATCGAGCTTTCTTTGGAAGGCTGATTTTTCGTGAACACTCTTTGTCACGCTAAACGTGTCGGGAGCATCAACACTTCAACTCTTCAAAAATGGAACGGCAATCAGAAATTTGACTGCATTTTGAAGCGCGACAACCGATACTGTGACAGTCGTTCCATGAGATGTCATTTTTGCTTTCTCAAATACTGCAAACGTCGTCATCCAGACAGTCACTCGTCTACAGCCAGTCGGTCGATATCTTGCTACATAATTAACACACAATATATGGTCACTATCACTCTATTCCAAGATGGAAACGGAATCATCTGAGCGGATTACTCAAGTAGAGAAAATGCTATTTGAGCTTTTCTTATATCCGATGAGGATGCTTCTCTCATTGAATCTAATACAGATGTAAAGTACGAAAAATGAGTACTGACTATCGGAAAGAAAAAAATAGATTTCGAAAAAATCGAGCCAAAGTCCGAAGAAGTAATATTGGACAATCAAAGCAATGTAGAATCAAGAAAGGATGCTTTGCAATATGCAATGGATATCATCCGAGATGAGATAGATACGAAGCTCAGAGAAATACACGTATGTGAAATCCTCAAGGAAAGCACCGAGGTACATTTTGCAGTAATAGACCAATTGAAAGAAAAGTATGCAGAGATAAAGAAGGAATATCTCGAGCTTTTTGCTGAGAAAGAAAACATACTCATTAGTACTGAGGATGATGTGACCCCGATAGCTGAGGAAGCGGAAACTCCAATAACTGAATAGATATGAAGATACTTTTTTCATCTGCGACAAGGCTGGTGCTTCTTTGGTTTGCCATAGCAGTGTGAGCTTTTACATGGTATGGAATAGTCGACCCAAAAGACTTCATGACTCTTGTTTTTATGGTTTTTTCTCATTACTATGCTGATAAAAATAGGAACAAGGAAGAAAAGAATGAAGAGCATAAAAATAAGGAATTGCAATAGTAAAACTCAAAAAAATTAAGATTTCATTAACATTTATAAATATAATGTCTGACAATACTACAGAGGATCCAAAAGTCCTCGCAATCCAAATCAAAAACATGAGCGACCTACTAGAAAGGCATGAAAAGAACACGGCAAAGCAATTTGATAAAATTGATGACCGTTTCACGTCTCTTGAGACTCTTATACGTAACTTCCATGATAAAGCGGAAGAAAGGTATGTGACAAAAGAAAAATTTGAAGCGCTCGAGACTGACGTATCTGATATACAAATTGATATAAAAAGAGTCTCATGGTCAGTTATAGGAACATTTTTCACACTTTTAATCACAGGATGAACGTGGGTAGTCAATAAACTTTTGAAATAATATGTATCCATTCAAAGCAACATTCCCGAAGCCTGCAGAGCATACGCCAGGTGTGAATACTTGTCAGTATATAATACTGCACCATACAGGAACAAAAGAAGGAACAATTAAGGGCGTTCTTGATGGCCTGTATAGGAGAAACGACTACGCATCTTGTCACTTTGTCGTGGATACTAATGGTGATGTATATAAGATAGGCGATCCGAAAGACATTCTCTGGCACGCTGGAGAGTCAAAATGGGGAAAACTCAAAGACATGAACAAGTACAGCGTAGGGATAGAGGTAATCGGTCCGCTCTCAGATGGAGGATTCACAGGAGAGCAAAAACTCGCAGTCAGACGATTGGTCCAGCACCTTATGGCAGTGCTCAATATCCCTTTTACGAATGTGCTTCGCCATAAAGACATTGCGCCACGGAGGAAGATAGATATTGCGGATACTTTCTGGAATAAAGAGTACATATCGTACGAACAGTACATGGGAACACTCAAGGCCAAAGAAATAAAAACCCTCTAATTATAGAGGGATTTTTTATGCCAAAGTACTTTGCGTGACAAACCATTGACAATTTGCAGGTACTTTGCAGAGTCTTTGCAAAGGCTTTGTTGGCTTATGTAAGCGATTGTAAAGAATTTGAATTGACAGGGCGCGTGACAAACGTAGGGGAGCGACGTATGATATCTGGCATAGATGGCTTGTGCGAGAATCCATTCTCAACGACCTTCATAAGTGGCTTTATAACCCCAGAGGAACTTGCTCTTGATATGATGCTCGCTATATCGGAACGTGAATAGTCAGGATTAAGAACTCGAGCATTACTTGCGCCACGAGAAAACACTTGAATGGAATCGAGGCCAGAAAATATTTCATCATACGTGCTACGTGACACACCAAAGTGATCGCAAAACTGAGTACGACCAAGAGGATTCCCTGAAAAAAGATAATCAACAAGCTCGACGACAGGTATTCAGTGGTACATTTCTCCATGTGGATTGAGATATCCGGAAAAACCGGATAACTCATCCATGAGACTTTTCCATACCTTTCTAACGACAGAAATGATGCTTTTGATGTGAAAAACAAGTAAAAAACTTGTAAGAATCTTGATTATTGCAAAATCATGCCATTTCAGAGCCATAGCGAGGTTTTCTTTGCTCTCTGGCATATTCACCAGGATGATACTAATAAGAAGCCAAGATGCGAGCTTTGCAAACGTCGTGAAGAGTGAAAAGAAAGATGACTCATCAAGGTATCGGAGAAACTTGGAATAAAATATTGAAAACATAGTGTTGATATTAGAGATGTAAATGTAAACGGAAAGGCGTATCTAGTTTAGTTTGAGTACTGGGGATGACTGGAGAAGGTCGAGAAGTTTCTCCATAAGGGAGAATTGCTCTTCTGTGACAGTGCCACGATCGGTCACAGTCTCCATGCCTTCAATGATTCGGACAGGGAGTACCATTACGCCAGAGTCGGGAATATGGTCTATTGCAATACTGATGCGTTCATATGTAGATGCGCGAAGCATAGCCTCTAGAGTAGGAACGTCAGATATATTGATAACTGGAGCAAGGGAGCGAGATAGGTCGAGAGTTTGCATAAAAAGAAAAATAAAGAGTAAATGTCGAGAAGACACATATATTATGCCACTATATAAAAGACTTTGCAAGTAAAAAAACAAAGCAGTAAAACCGCACAACAAAGCAAAGAAAGCGAACAAGATAAGTGAACAGATATGAAAAAGTATATAAAAAACTAGACAAATAAGGCGTATTTGATAAGATGAGCGTACTTACTTATAACCGCCAAGTATGAAAAAATGTCGCTCTCATAAGCTCCTAAAAATCCAAGCTGAAAATGCAAGGGCGTTCTATAGAGCAGGCATCCTCTCTCGAAAAGACCTTGAGCAAAAGACTTCGAAGTACTTGGCGAGTATAGGGATGGAACTTCTAACCTTCATAAACCTATGACAAGAATCCAAAAAAGGATAGTGAAGCGAATGCTTTGCAAGGCAAAGATTGCATGAACTATATGTATCATCATTCTCATCATCACAGGAAACGGATACATGAACAATCAAGATTCTCAATATTCCATAATCGCCAAAGCGTAATATGCAAGACATACAAGTACACATCATCATAATCATACTACTAGAAACTGTATGACTCATGACATATGCTTTAGATGATAGAAAATTTATGTTCCCATTTTTTATCGGATGAGTATCCACGGCAATCATTATTTTTTTACTACTCCATATATGATAGACTTCAAACTGAAGGAAACTACTGTAGAGCTCCTGGAATTTCTCAAAAAATCAGACGGTCCATGAGTACCAACACTTCAAAAAAAACTACAAGAAAGGGTATTCAGGGAAATAATGGAACAGGTAAGCCCAGAGGAAGATACGGATTCTGAAAAATAGGCGAAAGCCTTATATGGTCACTCCGACCGCCATACTTTATCCTTAACATTTTATATATGGCCAAAATTCTCTACAGATTCAGTGTTGTTTTGGTAAGTACAGTACTTGCCGTTTGAATTGCAAAGTATCTCTCAGATACATACGGCTTTGATCCATACGTCGCTCAGTTTTCTTCAACTCTTGTGATGACATCACTTGCAGTATACTTCATAATTCGTGACTTGCATAGCTATCGAGTCTTCAATATCTCTCTTTGAGAAATGAAAGAAGGCGAATTGTGAGCCGTCGAAGTACCAATAGATTTCGACAATAAAACTACAGCATCAGTCGAGATTCCAAAGAAAAAGGTAATGAGTGCAGAGACTCGAAGAAAGATATCTGAAAAAGCAAAAATACGTGAACAAAAGAAACGAGAACAAAAAGCTCGATTCGAGAAGACCAGGAAAGTGACTGAAGCAAAAAAGAAAAGAGCATCAGTCAAGAAATAAAACGCCCTCGTCAAGAGGGTGAAGTGGTGGCAGAAATATGCAACGGATTGTGGAGGAGTAATTAGCCTTGCAATACATGTTGAGCAAACACGATTCAAATCGTTCTACTTGGAACGTAGAGTGGCGGTTGGGTTATAGGTTATCCCAGAAAGAGCCAACGAAACAGGGTAATACCTGCTAGTCATTCCGCCATACGGGGCACGTGAAAGGTCGTGCGACGGTTATATGCAAGGTGCAAATCCTTGCCCACTTCACTCTCTTTATGAGAACTCCCTGCACGAGTATAACTGACAGCGTATCTGCAATAAAAAAACGAAATAGTATTATTGGGAATTCGTAGGCATACGAGGTAAAAAAACTCCTCGTAGAGAGGAGGAGTACTTGGCAGTAAGGAAACTGCATAGCCAGAAACCAAACGGTAGTTTGATAGGCGAAATATATATGGTTCGACTTGTCCATATAGTACTCCTTCTCTTTACGAGAAAAACTTTATTCCTTTACTTTCATTTTTATGAAGTATATACTTTTAGCTCTCGCTATACTCTCAAGTACTGTGACAGCGCACGGTGCGAACATTATCGGTCCAGGTGGACTCCCCCCAGGTCCTCAATGCTTCCCATACGTATACTCGTATCGTATCTACATGGATACCTTCTCCATGCAAGAAGCGTACGATAATCAGGCTATTTGCCGAAAGTACCGAATGGAAAAATTCGGATACTAGACGATCCTCCATGTGAGGATGCAGGGAACTCCTTGCATTCTCCTCTGGAGATTCTTAACTATAAATTTATGAGAAAATTTCAATTTCATTTACTCCGAATCTGTATATTTGTATGAGTAATGCAGATATGATATATCCAAAGCATTCTTGATGGCAATTTAATGAAAATATTATTGGCATTTTTATGAGCATGACTCATGGACCTATATTGCAATAATAGCTTTACTTTCCATATGGATCCAGGAGATAAGGTGCTACTCGGGAAAGAAAAAAAGTACTGATTGGAAGTATCGGCACATATAATAGAGTGAGAAAGGCTCGGTGGGATAGTATTAAGAAAAGAGTAATCGATACAATATGGAATACGATATATCAATAATAAAAAAAATTCAAGAAAAGAGAGATGGAATCAGGAAGGAAAGAAAAATGAGTACTTCGGAAAAAGATGACCTTGAGATTTTTTCTCAAGTTTTACATCGCGATCTATTCGGCTCTACTACTTAATTCTGTCGAATTCGACGGAATACAAAATAGGAGCTTTCACATTTTAGCATATAATATAAAGACCTCATATGATTATTGAAACGAGTAATCCAAAAAGATTGGGTGATACTGTAAAAAGAATCCGTAGATCAAACAAGATAGATCAAGTGGAATTTGCGAGGGAGGTTTGAGTCTCAAAAAGAACAATTTCCAGATTTGAGACATGAAAATCGAACATAAATACAGAGGTACTCATAAAGATATTGCAAACTATTGCAAACTTGAATGGGAAATCTGTGACTTTATCCATAAAACCAACACATGAAACCATATAGAATGGTGATCGCAATAGCAGTATTTATGGGGACATTCCCCATGGACTCAAGCTATGCTAGTGACTCAGTAAACGTTTTTGACTTCATTCAAAAATACGAGTGTGGATCCTGACCCAAGCTTCATGCTTACTTCGATTATAAGTGATACTCTATATGATGCGGAACTCCATCGTATAAATGAGAAGCAATATCAAAAGAAGAGGCGATGAAAAGATTTCGTGGATATGTACAAAAGCGCATAGACCTTGTACAAAAAGATTTCCCGAATGCAAAATGAAACCAGAAAACAGCTCTTGTATCACTCGCGAGCAATAATGGAACGTGCTATAATTACTTCAAAAGATATTGAATCAATGAGTATTCTTGGAGAAATAAATGTGACAAAGTGAAAATCAATGGAAAACTAAAAGCCTTGCGAGGCCTTACAATCAGAAGACATAACGAAGCTGATTTATATTTTTGAAAATAAAGTGGACAAAACTGTCCTTTTGAATAGAATCGAAGTATCGTAATTCGCACCGCCATGCAAAGAATTTATAAGCCACCATAATATGATCGCCTACCCTGAAAGAATCGGGGATTTTATTATTATCTCATTTTCTCTATGCCAAAATTTATATCACAACACTCCTGAATATCCGTATACGAAATGGAAGACGGTACGATCGACGTGATAGACTGCTTTGAAAGAGAAGATTAACTATATAACTATGTCTCAAGAAATAATTAACCAGAGCGTAGACTCGCTCAAAACTGGACTCTTCAAGACCCAGTATAAAAACCTAATTAACTACATGGAATCCGATGAGAAAAGGGCTCAGAAATTTCTCGGTGCCGTAGTGTATTGCTTCCAAAGTGTAAAATGACTGCAAGATTGTAGTCAAGAAAGCATCATAGCAAGTTTCATGAAGTGTGCGGAGCTTGAATTATTCCCGAGCAACGTCACATGACAAGCGTATGTATTACCATACAAAGGAATTGCGCAATTCCAACTCGGATATCAATGACTGGTGACTCTATTTTATAGAAGCTGAGCCAAAAGCATTCGAGCCGAGATCGTATACGAAAATGATTTTTTCGAATATGAGAACGGTGTCATTAAGCACAAGCCAGACCCATTCGCTTCGAAAGAAAAACGAGGGAAAGCAAAAGGTGCATATGTGATAGTGGATCTCCCAACTGGCGGAGCTGTCGCGAAAGTAATGGGGCGAGAAGATATCCTTGCAATAGGAAAGAAATTCTCAAAAAGCTACGATTCTAACTATTCCCCATGGAATGAGTCAAATGATCCTGAGCTATGGATGTGGAAGAAAACATGTCTAAAGCAAGTCGCAAAGCTCGTACCTAAAAACGAGAGACTTCTGAAGGCGATAGACTATGACAACGTGGAAGATACTGACTTTGACGAGATGAGGAAAAACGATCTCCTTGAAAAAGCAAACAGACAAAGTGAAGCGAGTGTGGCCGACCTCCTTCTCACTACTCCTAAACAAGAAGAAAACAAAGATGAAAGTATATAAAGACCTTGTCCAAGGGACAAAAGAATGGCATGAAGCCAGAGCATGACTTATCACAGGAACTCGGCTAGAACGTGTGATGAGCTCCAGAGAATCAACAAGAAACCTTCTTATGGAGGAACTTATCGCGGAAAAGGTATGTCCACTCCAGGATATATATCAAAGCGATGCAATGGAGAGATGACACCTCATAGAGAGTGTAGTCAAAGAACTCTACACAAAAGAAAAGGTGGATATCGTATGATTTGTAAGAAAAAATGACTATGTCGGGCTTTCTCCGGATGGAATCATATATAGAGGCGACGATATAGTCAAAGGACTCGAAGTCAAAGGCCCTCTCCCAAAAAATCTGATAAAGTACTGGATGACTCCAACAAAGATTCCAGAAGAATACTTCTGGCAAGTCGTTCATTACTTTATAGTAATAGACACACTTGAAGAACTTGATTTCGTGATTCACAACCCTGATCCATTCGATAAGAGACTCAGGACCCTTGTCATCACGGTAACGAGAAAAGAGCTTGAGACTCAGATTATGATGGCAAAGGCATCGATCGCTGAATTTCAAGTGAATCTTCAGGAAAAAATAAAGATATTTATAAAAAATATTGAAGATTATAGCGGAAGTATAGAAAAATAACCGACCGGGGAGACGGTTTCTCCCCTTAATTTTACCACCATATGACTACTACAGAAATCACAGAAATCAAAATATTCTCGGTCGAAGAACTCCGAGAAGCAAAGATGCAAGAATTCGAATCACTTGCCAACTTTTACAAAGACATGGCATCCGACGAATTCAAAATCGTCGACATGAAAACATACGACGTAGTGAAAGCATGACAGATAGCTCTCAGAGATAAAAGAACATCCATAGAAGAATCTCGACTCGAATTCACACGAGTGCTAGATAAGCAAAAGAAAGAGGCGATAGAAATTGAGAAAAGCTTGGTCGATAAAATCCTCCCACTTGAGGAAGCTTTGAAGGCGAAAAGAAAAGTATTTGACGACGAGAAAGAACGTATCAAAAGAGAGGAGGAAGAGAAAAAAGCTCTTCGCCTTACAGAAAGAGTCAGAGAGCTTGACCTATACTGAGTATCGTATGATCCTGCCTTCATAAAAGACATGAGCGAGGAATGATTCAGAGCTTTTGCAGATGAGTACAAGGTGATATACGAAAAAGAGCAAGAGAGAATCAAAAAAGAAGAGGAAGAGGCTGAAAAGAAAAGACAAGAAGAAGCCGAAGCAATCAGAAAACAGAAAGAGGAGAACGATAGAATCGCCAAGGAACAAGAGGAAAAGGCCAAGGAGCTCGATAGAAGACAAAAAGAGATAGATGATATGGAGAGAGAACAAAAACATCAGGAAGACGTTAAAAAGGCACAAGAACAGGCGAGAATAGATGAGCAAAATAGAATCGAGAGAGAAAAACAAGAAAAAGAACGTCAGGAGAAGGCTGAAAAAGAACGCTTGGAGAAGATTGAAAAGTACAAAACATGGCTAAAAGAAAACGGGTGTGAGGATCCTTCAAATCCTGAATTCAAGACAGAAAGAGTTTGAAATGCAGTCATCCTCTGGAAAAAGGTAGGAACATTCGAAATAGAGCAATAAAACTTTGATTTTAGGCCATTTTGAATATAATATACAAACAAAATCCATCTTAAATATACGTACTTGGCGGTGCGGAGTAAGGTGGATTTTTATAAAAAAACTTGCAATTCTATTTCATTCACTATACTGAGAATACATCTCGAGTCGTAAGCTTCATTCTGTCACGTCGAGACCATAGAATGAAGCACACGACAAGAGCTAACAAGCTCCCCCCGGTCTCGACAACAGGGGGGAGTTTTATTATACACTATGGAAGGATTTATACAGATACATCGCAAGATAATTGAATGGGAATGGTATAGCGATATACCAACAAAAGTACTATTTCTTCACCTCCTTTTCACGGCAAATTATAAAGAGAAAAAGTGGAGATGAAAAACAGTACTTCCATGACAACTTATTACATGAAGAAAATCTCTCTCAGATACTACGTGACTAACCGAGATGCAAATAAGGACATCACTCAAGAAGCTTGAAAGCACGTGAGAAATAACCAGCAAAACAACCAACGAGTACACCATACTGACACTGAATAACTGGGAGGCATACAACCAGCCAAATAACCAACGAACAACCAACGAACAACCAACGAATAACCAACGAATAACCACTACTAATAAAGATAATAATATAAATAAAGAAATAAATAATACTACAGCTAAAGCTGTAGCTGAGCAAGCTCAGGAATTCTGAAATAAAGAAATCAATGATATTCTCAAAGCATTAAAAACATCGGTATGATGCGACACATTCGCAGAGTCAGAAAAACAGCAAAGAATGTACGGAAAACATTTTTTGAATCTCGGGAAAAACATTGGAAAAGAAGAATTCACAAATCGCCTCAAAATAATCCTCCAGGATCCATTCAAGGCAAAGAACAGCAACAAGCTCGCATACCTATACAAAGAAATCAAAAGCTTCATACATTCGCCAATAATTCAGAAAAAAAGCACAGTCGTCTAATTTTTACAACTATGGTAATCGATACAACAAAGCCATTATGCTTCATAATTGACCAAGAAGGTGAAAAACACTTCAAAGAAATCACACTGGAGGCCCTGAAAAACGCTCGAAACGATAAATCCGATATAGAGTGCCATGACATCATCCTCACACACTATGACGTGCAAAAGTATGGCGTTTGTGACACGGTCGATAGATTCCTTTACTTCGCAATGCCAAAACAGCCAAAAGAAATACAGATGCGCTTCAAGACTCTCATAAACTTCATGACTAAGAAGCAGAGAGAAGAAGTAAGCTACAAGGCGATCTCGGCATGGATACAAAAACAAAAGGAGGATATATCCTCGAATGGCTAGATTTTACTTTTTTATTTTTATTTTTATGCAAAATGAACTACCAAAAGCATACACCTGCCCATGCTGTGGATCAACAGTGAGGACATACAGGGTACACTTTTCCACGCTTCATATAAACATTCTCAGGAAGGTCTTCCGATGGTGTGTAGAACATAAGACTCACATGATCCACAAATCCGACATACAGGATCTCACACACACGGATTATGGAAACTTCTACATACTCCAGAGATTCTGATTCTTATACTACCTTGAAGATAGCGAAGGCAATAAGATGAAAGGATGACACTGGTGAGTGGCGGTCCGAAGAATTGCGGAATTTCTGGACAATAAGTGGAAAGTAGCGGAATACTCCGAAAAAAATACAGCAACCAAAGAGCAAAGCGTGAGCGAAAATAGACTATTTTACTCAGATATCGTGAATAAATACAAAGGGAAAAACCTTTTTGACGAAGATATGAGGCCATCATTTGTACAATACCTCGAAGATGACACATACGGAAAAGAGTACATAGATCAATTTCTATACTCGATGAACTGCCAAACGGATGAAGGAGAAGACCTTAAATCATTATTTCAATAACCATTTTACGATATGTCAGAATTCAAATACAGAGTATGGTCACAGAGTCTCAAAGTAATGGATTATGCCGAAAGCATATGAGAGCTCTATGATATCACATATACAAACGGAGGAAAAGAGATACCATGATTGATAAAAATGCAATTTACAGGTCTATACGATAAAAACGAGAAAGAAATATACGAATCCGATACATTGCAATTCCAATGACTCGACGAAAAATTCTATGTCTACTTTGACTATGACTACTGACAGTACAGAATGTGATGAACAATTTCTTGAGTATTTCAGAACTTTCCAATATTCCATGACCTAGTAACAATCACATGAAATCAATACGAAAATCCATCCCAACCCTAGAGTGACAAACTACACTAGAAATAAAAAATACAAAATGGTGGTTTGTACGGTACGACTTTGGTATATACTCCAGATATACAAAAACATTTCAAGATGATAAAAAGCCAAGTACAGCAACGGCATTTCTATATCTCGGAATTCTGATGGAGAAAAACGAAGAGATTAAAACACTCTTTGAAGAAAATTGACTCAGATCATTCGAAGTATGTGAGTCAAAAGAGCCAGATGATACGGATGAAACCCTTTGAATTATTTCTTAAAAATCAACTTATGATTACTCAAATCTCAATCAATAACTTTTGAACAGCTCTCGCGCTTGGAACTCCTGACCACGAACTAAAACAAAGATTTCATTGACTCTCTCATTGCAGAACTGATACACTCATTCGAGCATATGAGGATGATATTATATCTCTACTCGATGATCCGAATATGACAAATGAAGCATTTCAGGATTATCTCGATCTTATATCTATTTGCCACCCACCGAAGGCAAAATAACAATTATCACCTATATGAAAACTGAGATTATTGCAAAACTAAAAGCATTTATTCTTGATAGCTCTGCCTCAGAATGAGAGCAGAATAATGCAATCAAAATCCTGGAAGCCTATATAAAAAGGGGATATAATGTCGGAGAAATACCGAAACCAGTCAGACCAAAGCCACAAGAAAAGCCGAAAGAAGAATTGGCGACAGCTATACAAGAGATTGTGAAGGTCTTCATCTCAATGAAAACTTTCTATGTCGATGTTTTTGTATCTAAAAAAATACCATTCCAAAGACTGAAGAAAAATTCTTTTCAAATTCCAATCCTAATCTCTGAGGTTTGAAGTATGCCATGATTTATTACTATCGAGAAAGAGACAGTATACAAGACAATTTTTCAACACTACAAGGAGGAATATATTAGATTTGACAAAGTGGCAATTGACACATTTATAATCATGGAAGAATGAAAGCCATTTCAGGTGTGAACTGAGCTTATTAAAGAGAGCGAAGAATTTATTGGAAAGAAAGAATACTGGAGTCCTGAAGCTTTTAACGAGTACTCAAAAGAATGTCATGCTTATAAAATAACCCTATAATACCAATGAAAGAATACATACCATACAGCAAACGGCACAACATCACAGATCCTGACCTCGCATGACTTCTTGATTATCTTGAGAGAGTCATGGGGTGGGAGATAGATTTTGAAAAATTTTTATCTTGGAACTGAGAAGATATGTGGACAGTATACTGTGGAGATACATTTGTGATATGAAATAATCTTTGAATCGTTCACTTTTCAACATGAGAAAGATGGGAAAACTGAAATAATAAGCCTGCATTTTCTGAAATGCCAATAGAGGTATTCTATCGCTCCTATAAAACTCTCCTCCCTGTGATAAGGGATTTATATTTGAAAAAGGAAAAAGAGCAGAAGATTTTCTGAATGAAAGTACAAGTAGATCCTACTATGCCTCCGTGAACTTTCAAGATGAAAAGTGCCAGATAACTGATTTATATTCTAAGTAACTATTTTATGCACCCACTCAGCAAAGCAATCCAAACAGCATCATTTTTCACACTTTTTATATATGCCTGATACTATCAAGTGCTAGATCCAAATAGTACATTCTTGGAGTTTTTTCTTCTATTTTACTGACAGATATTCGCCCTTGCAGGTGCAATTTATTTTTATAAACAGTAATATATATTTTATGATAATAAACACTAAAGAAAAATGACGATGCGTATTCGCAGACAAAGAATACAAGAAAGATGATGTCATTGAAGTTTGCCACTATATAGTCATCCCTCAAAAAGAGATTGAGATACTCAAAAAAACAAAAATCAACGATTACTGGTTTTGAAAAAATTGAGATAAAGATGATGCTCTCATTTTACTTGGAAATGGTAGTCTATACAATCACTCATCTAATCCGAATATGTTCCCAATGAGCGATCGAGATGGTAATCTATGATTTGTCGCTTGTAAAGATATAGAGATTGGAGAAGAATTGGTATTTGATTACTGATATACACCACACTTTCACGTAGAGTCGAATCTAAAAATAGTTTGATATAAAAAACAATAAAAATTATGAACTTTTTTACAAAAATCATAGAGAAACCAGTATATGTGGACACTCTTCAAGATTTCAGGCATCCCCAATTTTGAGAGTACAGACAGCTCGACAGAGTATGGGTGATAGAGACTTGTGATGAAGCATTATCAAGAATTCCATGATATAAATACTGAGTCAAAAAGCCATGAAAGCCAGTAGAAGGGATAGTAATGTGATGGACATGGGATACTTATTTTTCAGAAGATAAAGAATTCAAAAAGTTTGAAAAAATGCAATTATCATGGACCACCAATGATGGATGTATCGTATACAAAGCTCCAGGATGGAGAGTGCTCACAAAAAAATGAGAGCTTGTAAACGCCTATGCCTTAAAGAAATCCCATGGAGAATTTCAGGAAACTTTTGAGCATATGGAGGTCATGGAAGCAAAAAAGAAGAAAGTAGAACAGGCTCGTATTTTATACGAAAAAGCTCTCAAAGAGGTATCAGACGAGCTTGAGATATGAAAGAAGCTACAAGAGAAATTTATAAAAGATATTATTCCTAAAAAGTAAATATATGCGCATCACAACTTCACAGTACAAAGCCATAAAGAACAAAAACAAGATATCCAAAGAAGATATGCAAAAGCTTGCAAAATGAGAAGAGCCAGAAGAATCCGAAGATATGATACAGATGGAAATCATATCACGCCTACAGGAGCTCGAGAGTCTCGGGAAGGTGATAAAATATACATCCATACCAAATGAGACGTATACTCCATATAAATCGGTGCGATCACGAAGGATGAGAATGGGATTGAGAAAATGACTCTGTGACTTATTCGTCATATACAAAGACTTTCATGGGAATAAAAAGCTTCTTTTCCTCGAACTAAAAACGACAAAGAACAGAGCAACCGAGGAACAAAAGGCATGGATAGAGGCTCTCACTGGCATAGAAAATGTCACGGTCAAACTGGCAAAGTGAATCCACGAGGCCAGAGCGGTCCTTATAGAAATATTTGCAAAGTAGTAAAAAGCGAATAAAATGGGCGTATTCTCCCGATCGGAGATGAACAAATGCAATCAAAAGAAAAAGTCACAATTACTCTTGAAGTACCTACATACAAGCTCAAAGAGCTCGCAGTCATGGAGAACTGCCACTATAGAACTGTTCAAAAAAATAAAAAGAAATATGTTAAGGTGGTAGTAGTTTCAGGCAAGAATACACACTACAGGTATTTGTCTCCAGAGCTTTCAAGAGTGATTCTTGCAATGGAAGAATACAAAAAGCAATAATCGTTATTTCTGGGAAGAATCTGAGAAGACAAATCCCCGACCATGGAAAGTGGTAATAGGGAACACCCTCGCATGTCCAAGAACTGTCTGGGAATCAACGACATATTAGTCATGTCGCACCATGAAACCCTCAAAAAGCAATGGAATCTCACGGCTATCTGACAGGGTACGATGCCACGAGAAGGGAATTAACAACACATTTATGATACAAGAAACTATTCGCATCCCACTCTTATCTCACGGAAAAACATGATTCTGAGAGTTTGAGCGTATACAAAAGAAAAAGATAGAGACCCTCGAAAGGGTAAAAGAAAAAGCTTTGCCAGATTGGTACAAGAAAACAATTGGCAAAATAAAGGTAATCGATAGAAGGATGATCAGGGTCGACCAATACTGGACAAGCCAGAAAAGAGAAGTCATCACGATCCTCTTCCTATGGAAGCCAATAGCTCAAATAGATTTTTATTATGCTTAAAATATGAAAACAAGAATAGATAATCTACTAAAATGAGAGACGAAAGAGATAGCAATATTTCCAGAGTTTTGAGTAGTAAAGGGAAATAATTTTTACGCCATTTGGTTTACAATTTTATTTATACGAATACGAATATATATATAGATTGATTTTATTATAACTAAAATATGAACGTAACATACAGAAAACTCAGTGAACTCACGAAGCTCCAGAACAACCCAAGAAGGATTGAGAAGGAGGATATGGAAAGACTCAAATCCTCAATCAGAAAATTTTGAGTGATCCCATGACGGCCTTTCCTCCTATCAGATAGAACAGGCGAGCTTGTAATAATCGGAGGCAATATGCGGTACGATGCCTGCAAGGACCTCGGAATAGAAGACGTGCCAACTTTTCTCATGTCAGGCTTAACAGAGGAACAAGAACGTGAGATAATTATCCGTGATAATATAAGCAACGGTGATTGGGATATCTGAATACTTGAGTCAGATTGGAGCAATGATCCACTCAGTGAATGGTGACTTGAGGTCGAATTTGAAAAGGAACAAGAGAAAGAGGATATAGAAGACAATGTCCCAAAAGAGCCAGAAGCAATATATGTCCAGGAATGAGATATATTTAGACTTGGAAAGCACACCCTTATGTGCGGAAACTCGATGAAAGAGGAGGATATCAATAAGCTTTTGAAAGATAAGCCTGAATGAAAAACTCACTGCATATCAGATCCACCATACGGCATATCATATACAAACGATAAGCATGGTATGATTAAAAACGACGACAAGATATTAGACTATACAGAACTCGGAAAAAAATACTCTGATTGATTTTTTGCCATGTGGACAGGATACCAGGTAGTAGATGACTGGATGAAATTGGTACGTTCTACATTTTGAGCGATCAATAATCTTATTATATGGCATAAGGGAGGGGGGGGGATGTGAGATTGTCTCAGGACACTCGCACAAGACTACGAAATCCTTATTGTAGTAAACCGAGGAAACGAGATACAATGATACAGGTGATGAGCTATGTGGATGTGGAACACGGAAGAAAAAGAATTATTCCTCAAGAAGGCGAGCAAGGAATCCATGAAGCAAGTCCTGGAAAATATTTCAAAGTCACCAGTGATATGGAAGGTAGGCAAAGACGACACGATGTCTTATCTCCACCCGACACAAAAGCCTGTCGAGATAAATCAAAGGGTACTTGAAAATTTCACGGCAGAGAATGAAAACGTGCTTGATCTATTCGGATGATCATGAAGCAATCTTATTGCATGCGAAAAAACGAATCGTCGATGCTTTATGATGGAACTTGACCCAAAGTATGCTCAAGTTATAATACAGAGGTACCACGAGTACACATGATGACAAAATAAAATAGTGTGTCTAAATAGAGAACTGGATGTATACGAATACATAAAAGACCCAGAGGAGGAATAAAAAAGCTACAACCGTCTAACAACCGAACAATATGGCAGGAGAAATTGAACACATCAGGGGGAAATGATTTGATAAAAACCCTCAGAACATAAACAGGAATGGGAGACCAAAAACAACCATCACCCTTATCATGGAGCAATTAAAAATGGAGGGGTGCGAAAGGGTATCGAGGTCACAGATTATAGAGACGTATGAAGTACTCCTTTGACTCCCGGAAGAAGACTTGAGAAAGATAGTCAACGAGAAGGGGTATGCAATGATGCTTCGTATAGTAGCAAAAAAGATGTTATCAGACAAAGGAGACGAAATGCTTGAGAAGATGCTTGACCGTGCTCACGGAAAGGCAACACAACGGGAAGAGACGAGTATGAAGGTGGAAGGTCTTTGATATGTGCTATCAGACGAAAAGCAAAAAACCATTGATAGACTTATCGAAAAAAAACTATGAAAGGAAAAAGAAAAAAGGAACAAGAAATAGGATCATCTCAAATACGAGAATGGATAAAAAATGATAAGGCGTACCGTCTGCAATATTTTGAGCATGACTTTACGGCCTTTTTTACTTATCACTGGGGATGGGATTTGAAAGAATTTCACGAGAACTGGCTACAGTCTATGGAGGATGGATACAACGTACTCCTCAAATGATTTCGCTCATCAAGAAAGACTACCATAGCGAGAGGATACGCGGTATGGTGCATATGCTATCAAAAGCATGACTATATCGCTGTCCAGTCATTCGAAGACACACTATCATGAGCATGGGTCCATCAAGTCGCAAAAATGCTTCTGGAAGATTCAATAATCAATGATTACGGTGTTCTTTTTCCACTTGAGACGAAGAGAGAGGACCTTGCAAAGAAGTCAGTATCAAACTTTGAAAGCACGAATGGAGTGAAAATAGAATCAAAGTCACTCGGGCAAACGCTTCGATGAGCCAATGTATATAAGAGATGAAAGTGAGCAAAGCGACCAACCCTCCTTTTTCTTGACGATATCGACGTAGAGAAAAGTGTTAAAAATATCGATATTATCGACGACAACGAAAGAAAGATATCAGGGGAAACGATAGGGTCATTGGATGCAAAGAAAAGACAAATCATCTTCCTGGGGAATGTGATCAATGAAGACGGTATCGTTCCAAGATTTGTGAAAAAATACAAAGGCAAGAAGTCTTGGCACGTCTACGAGCAACCACTCATATACGAAGATGGGAGGAACGCCTGGCCTGAAGAATTTACCGACGATATAATCGAGAAAATCCTTGAGGATGAAGGACAAACGTCATTCAACCAAAACTATAAGCTTATCCCATACGTCGATGGACAATCAATCATACCACGTTCGCTTATAAAGACCACCGACCGATATCCGACATGATGCAGGATAACAATAGGAATAGATCCAGCGTTTTCTCTAAAAACTCAAAGCGATGCGATAGGAATATGTGTGACAGCACACCTGAATGGCAACAAATATGTACTCGCATTCTACGAGCTACTTGCTACACAAAAACAAGAAAAAGTATACAGGCCATTTATAAAGCAAGTATACAATACAT
>JACCDR012156721.1_pt1 | contig 35408 bp, 32 predicted proteins | sample 7446431 | NCBI WGS metagenome assembly JACCDR01 (sample SAMN15323443, study PRJNA562643) | freshwater metagenome | isolation source: river surface water | place: USA:Blue River Watershed | collected 2017-08-17 | reverse complement strand
CAAGGACATTGAGGCCTACGAGGAAGCCAGCATGGTCCGGAAGGTGTTCTAGGAGCGACTTGGGATGCCCCGAAGGGATTGGAAACTGTTCGAACGACTTGGAATCAGTTCGAATTAATCTTGGCGGAGAGGGGGGGATTCGAACCCCCGATAGGCTATGAACCTATACACGCTTTCCAGGCGTGCGACTTAAACCACTCATCCACCTCTCCGGAATTCGTGCCGGACGCGTGTTTCCGGACGAAGCCTGCAATTATAGCAAACCTTTCCAACGCCACACGAGACTATGATCCAGGACTTGTAGATATGGCATCGGATAAGGCCATTTGCCAAGTCAGGCGGTCACCACGCGCGTCCTGATTTCGACATGCATCATCTTCTTGATGGCTGCGAAAATTGCCGAAATATTGCTCATCGTCGGATTGCCTGTGGCCGAGAGCATGCGATGCAAGCTCTTGGCAGGCTTGTGGACTTCGTGGGCAAGATTCTCGAAACCCACAGTTGCATTCACCAGATCACGCAGCACCAGCCTTGCCGTGTCTGGCTCGCCATTGATAAACAAGACAATAGCCTCGTCAAGCAATGCCCGCGCAAATTTGGGATCTTCCTGCACTCGGGACGCGACGGTCTCCCTGAAATCTCTGGTCAGCGCCATGCTTACTTCCCTCTCAATACTTGCAGCTTCCGCCTCTTGTAATCGCCCCACAATGCCAGCGCGTGGTCGATGTCTCTTTGCTGTCTTTTCTTGGTCCCGCCTCCCAACAACAAGAGTAGGCTCCTAGCGGGCATGCCGAAAGTCAAAGATCAGCGCACGTTGGAAGAAAGTGACAAAAAAAAGCCGCTTCACCTTTCGGTGAAGCGGCAATCCGGTAATAGGGCTATCGGAGTCAGCCCTACGACCTTCCCCCACAAACTCGTACTACTTCAAGCGTTACTTCTCAACCTTGCTGCGCCGGCAGCCGATAGCCACTGCCGGCGCTACATGCTTCCTCAGCTCGCTTGCTTGAGCTGATCCAGGATCGCCGGGTTTTCCAGCGTGGACACGTCCTGGGTGATCTCTTCGCCCTTGGCCAGCACGCGCAGCAGGCGGCGCATGATTTTACCGGAGCGGGTTTTCGGAAGGTTATCACCGAAACGGATCTCTTTTGGCTTGGCGATGGGACCAATTTCCTTGCCGACCCAGTCACGAAGCTCTTTGGCAATTTTTGCCGCGTCGTCGCCGTTCGGGCGGGCGCCCTTCAGCACGACGAAGGCGCAAATCGACTCGCCGGTCGTCGGGTCGGGCTTGCCAACCACGGCCGCCTCGGCCACCAGGTGGTTGGCGACCAGCGCCGACTCGATTTCCATCGTGCCCATGCGGTGACCCGACACGTTCAGCACGTCATCGATACGACCGGTGATGGTGAAGTTGGCCGTGTGCTCGTCGCGCACCGCACCGTCGCCGGCGAGGTAGAGCGTGCCGCCCAGCTCGGCCGGGAAGTACGAGGTCTTGAAGCGCTCCGGATCATTCCAGATCGTGCGGATCATCGACGGCCACGGACGCTTGACGACCAGGATACCGCCATGGCCGTTCGGCAATTCGTTACCGGCTTCATCGACGATCGCGGCCATGATGCCCGGCAGCGGCAGCGTGCACGAACCCGGCACCATCGGCGTTGCGCCCGGCAGCGGCGAAATCATGTGGCCGCCAGTCTCGGTCTGCCAGAAGGTATCGACGATCGGGCACTTGTTGTCGCCAACATTCTTGTAGTACCACATCCAGGCTTCCGGATTGATCGGCTCGCCGACCGAACCCAGCAGGCGCAGGCTCGACAGGTCGAAGTGCTGCGGATGGACTTTCATGTCTGCGTCCGAGGCCTTGATCAGCGAGCGGATCGCGGTCGGCGCAGTGTAGAAGATGGTGGTCTTGTGGCGCTGGATCATGTCCCAGAAACGGCCGGCGTTCGGGTAGGTCGGCACGCCTTCGAAGACGATCTGCGTTGCGCCCACGGCCAGCGGGCCATAAGCAATGTAGCTGTGGCCGGTGACCCAGCCGATATCGGCGGTGCACCAGAAGACATCGGACGGCTTGATGTCGAAGGTCCACTTCATCGTCAGCATGGTCCACAGCAGGTAGCCGCCGGACGAATGCTGCACGCCTTTCGGCTTGCCGGTAGAACCGGAGGTGTAGAGGATGAACAGCGGATGCTCGGCGCTGACCCACTCCGGCTCGCACTGGTCGGACTGCTTGTCCATTACCTCGTGCAGCCACAGGTCACGACCGGCGACGACCTTGATGTTGCCCTTGGTGCGCTGGTAGATGATGACGTTCTTCACGGCGTCGCAGCCGCCCATGTCCATCGCTTCGTCGACGATGGACTTCAGCGGCAGCTGCTTGCCGCCGCGGACTTGTTCGTCAGCGGTGATGACGGCTACAGCGCCGGCATCGATGATGCGCTCCTGCAGCGACTTGGCGGAGAAGCCGCCGAACACCACCGAGTGGGTTGCGCCGATACGGGCGCAGGCCTGCATCGCGCACACGCCTTCGACCGACATCGGCATGTAGATGATGACGCGGTCGCCCTTCTTGATACCAAGCGACTTCAGGCCGTTGGCCAGCTTGCACACCTTGGCGTGCAGCTCCTTGTAGGTCAGCTTGGTGACTTCGCCGCCGTCAGCCTCGAAGATGATCGCGGTCTTGTCCGCGTTGCCATTCGTGAGGTTGCGGTCGAGGCAGTTGTAGGAGACGTTCAGGTGACCGTCTTCGAACCACTTGTAGAACGGCGCCTGGGATTCGTCGAGCACCTTGGTGAAAGGCTTGTGCCATTCGAGGTTCTCCTTGGCCAGGCGGCCCCAGAAGCCTTCGTAATCACGCTCGGCTTCGGCGCACAGGGCCTTGTAGGCGTCCATGCCGGAAACCGCTGCATTTTTTACAAATTCCTCGGAAGGGTTGAAAACCCGATGCTCGTGCATCAGATGCTCGATCTCTGACATGTCGTCTCCAGATTGATAGTAATTTTCAGGGCACGATAAGGGGTCTCACTTACTCAAGGCTTACGAAGGCCCTGAAAAAAACGCGTTTCATGCCGAGCCAGCGCAGCTGTGCGACGGGGGAGCCGGCTAATTCAAGGCCGGGGCGCGAGTTACCGAGCCACCGACGTACGCGGGTTTGCACGATTGGCACCTCGCTTACATAACTACCCAGACTGGATTTTCCCGGTGCAAACCGGTCAGTCTGCGCCGATACGGCGTGTAAAATGTCGGGCTGCACAATTTGCTGCACAGCAAAGAAGCCAGCCAGCCGATGATTACCGAGAAAAAACCCGCACCGCCGATTCCGGCTCTTGCCAATTTCATATTCATGACCCGGTGGCTGCAGCTGCCGCTCTACCTCGGGCTGATCCTGGCCCAGGCCATCTACGTCTGGCATTTCTGGGTCGAATTGGTCGACCTGCTGGGCGCGCTGATGGGCAACAATACGGCGCTCGAACACATCCTGAAGGCGACCACCGTCGAGGGCCTGCCGCCTCCCACCAAGCTGACCGAGACCACAATCATGCTGGTGGTGCTTGGACTGATCGACGTAGTGATGATTTCCAACCTGCTCATCATGGTGATCGTCGGCGGTTACGAAACCTTCGTCTCCCGCATGCATCTCGAAAGCCACCCCGACCAGCCGGAATGGCTGTCGCATGTGAATGCCTCGGTGCTGAAGGTCAAGCTGGGCACGGCCATCATTGGCATCTCGTCGATACACCTGCTCAAGACGTTCATCAATGCCGGTGCCTATGACGCCAAGACCCTGCTCGCGCAATCGGGCATCCACGTCGTGTTCCTGGTGTCGGCATTGTCGATTGCATGGACCGACCGCATCATGGCCGCCAGCTTGCATGCGATGCAGGAAGAGCACTGAGCCGCCAAACCGGTTTTTTCATCTGCACCATTCGCACCACCAGCTTCATTCGAACCCTCCGACCTTTAGAGCCTGCCCGTCATGACCACCATCATCAAGCAAGACGACCTGATCGAGTCGATCGCCGCTGCATTGCAGTTCATCAGCTATTACCATCCGGTCGACTACATCCGCCATCTGGCACGTGCCTATGAGCGCGAGCAAAGCCCGGCGGCCAAGGATGCGATCGCGCAGATCCTGACCAACTCGCGCATGTGCGCCGAAGGCAAGCGCCCGCTGTGCCAGGACACCGGTATCGTCAACGTCTTCCTGAAGATCGGCATGAACGTGCGCTTCGAAGGCTTCAGCGGCTCGATCACGGATGCCATCAATGAAGGCGTGCGCCGCGGTTACAACAACCCGGACAACAAGCTGCGCGCGTCCGTCGTCGCCGACCCGCAGTTCGAGCGCAAGAACACCAAGGACAACACCCCGGCCGTGGTGCACATGGAACTGGTGCCGGGCGATACCGTTGACGTGCAAGTCGCGGCCAAGGGCGGCGGCTCGGAAAACAAGACCAAGTTCGTGATGCTGAACCCGTCCGACTCGCTGGTGGACTGGGTGATGAAGACCGTGCCGACCATGGGCGCCGGCTGGTGCCCGCCGGGCATGCTGGGCATCGGCATCGGCGGCACGGCCGAACACGCGATGCTGATGGCCAAGCAATCGCTGATGGATGACATCGACATGTACGAGCTGCTGCAGCGCGGCCCGCAGAACAAGACCGAAGAACTGCGCATCGAGCTGTACGAAAAAGTGAATGCGCTGGGCATCGGCGCACAAGGCCTCGGTGGCCTGACCACCGTGCTGGACGTGAAGATCAACATGCACCCGACGCACGCCGCATCGAAGCCGGTTGCAATGATCCCGAACTGCGCCGCCACCCGCCATGCGCACTTCACGCTCGACGGTTCGGGCCCGGCCTTCTGCGAGCCGCCGTCGCTGTCCGAATGGCCGGAAGTGCACTGGACGCCGGATACGCAAAAATCCAAGCGCGTCGACCTGAACACGCTGACCGCCGAAGAAGTCGCGTCGTGGCAGCCGGGCCAGACCCTGCTCCTGAACGGCAAGATGCTGACCGGGCGTGACGCTGCGCACAAGCGCATTCAGGACATGCTGGCCAAAGGCGAGCAGCTGCCGGTGGACTTCAAGAACCGCGTGATCTACTACGTCGGCCCGGTCGATCCGGTGCGCGACGAAGTCGTCGGCCCGGCCGGCCCGACCACCGCTACCCGCATGGACAAGTTCACCGACATGATGCTGGAGAAGACCGGCCTGATCGCGATGGTGGGCAAGGCCGAGCGCGGCCCGGTGGCAATCGAATCGATCAGGAACCACAAGTCGGCCTATCTGATGGCTGTCGGCGGCGCCGCTTATCTGGTGTCGAAGGCGATCAAGGGCGCGAAAGTCGTTGGCTTCGAAGACCTGGGCATGGAAGCGATCTACGAGTTCGACGTGGTCGACATGCCGGTGACGGTAGCCGTCGATTCGACCGGCACCTCGGTGCACAACACGGGCCCGAAAGAATGGCAGGAAAAGATTGCCACCTCGATCGGGAAGATCCCGGTCACGGTGGCCTGAGGCCCTGTCCCTGCTTCATCCGCGCACCTGCCCTGATCCCCACCGATGAGCGAGCCTGACCTGGCCGCTGCCCCCGGCACCCGCCATGCCGCCCTTGCCCCGATCGGCATTTTCGATTCGGGCATCGGCGGGCTGTCGGTGCTGCGCCATGTGCATGCGCTGCTGCCGGATGAAGAACTACTGTACTTCGCAGACTCTGGCTTTGCACCTTATGGCGAAAAGCCCGAAGCCGTGATCGTCGAGCGAGCGCTCGCGATCGCGGCCTTCCTGTTGCGCTTCAAGGTCAAGGCCATCGTCGTTGCGTGCAATACCGCAACGGCGGCCGCCATTGCGGCGCTGCGTGCGCGCTATCCGCATCTGCAAGTCGTGGGTGTCGAGCCGGGACTCAAACCGGCAGCCGCGCTCACGCGCACCGGCACGGTCGGCGTGCTGGCCACCGAGGGCACGCTGGCCTCGGACAAATTCCAGAAGCTGCAGCAGCAGGTCGCGGATGCCAGTGGCACACGCTTCCTGCTGCAGGCCTGCAATGGCCTGGCCGACCAGATCGAAAAAGGCGAGACCCATTCACGCGCTACCGCGCTGATGGTGCAGCGCTATGTCGCGCCGCTGGTCGCTCAGCAGGCCGACACGCTGGTGCTGGGTTGCACGCACTACCCGTTCGTCGAGCATCTGGTGCGCGACGCCGCCGGCAAGGATGTGACGCTGGTCGACACCGGTGAGCCGGTGGCCCGACAGCTGCAGCGCCTGCTGTCGCAGGCCGGGCTGCTGAACCCGCAAACAGGTCGGGCAGGCGCTCTGTCGGCCTACACCACAGGTAGCCGCAGCGCACTCCAAACGGCGTTTCGCCAGCTATTGGACCTGGCGCCGCCAGTTGAGGAAGTCGCCACGGCAGTCGCTGGCCAGTAAGGCGCGCCCAAGCCTCTGATTCGACGCTTTTCCCGAATTTCCGGGCCGCTTGTCAGTCGGGGGTGCCAAGTGCGAAGAAATTTTGTATAATGGCAGGCTTGTTTCAGTGGTGGCCGTAGCTCAGTTGGTAGAGTCCCAGATTGTGATTCTGGTCGTCGTGGGTTCGAGTCCCATCGGCCACCCCACCGGATACAGACAAAAAGCCCGATCAGACGATCGGGCTTTTTTCATTTGCGGCCATGGCGGGCGCAGCAGCATCGCGCTGAGGGCGACCGCTGCGGAGTATCAGTCTTTGGGCATGGCGTGACTGCCGGACGCGGCCACCAGCGATTGATGGCGGGTGAAAACGAAAGTCTCGAAATCGCGCGCCCACAGCGGCTGGCTGTAGAAATAGCCCTGCCCCTGGTCGCAGCCCATCGCCGACAACACGCCATGCTGGCGATCGGTTTCTATGCCCTCGGCCAGCACCTTGATGTCGAGCGCACGGCCCAGGGTGACGATGGCTTTCACGATCGCGCCATCATCGGCATTGCGCGGCAGGTCCTTCACGAAACTCTGGTCGATTTTCAGTTTGTGCACCGGGAAGCGCTTCAAGTAAGACAGCGACGAATAACCGGTGCCAAAATCATCCAGCGACAAGCGGAAGCCCAGGCCGACCAGCCCGCGCATGATGTCCACCGCCGCGTCGGCATCGTTGACCAGGGTGCTCTCGGTAATCTCGAGATGCATCAGCTCGAACGGGAAATGCGTGCGCAGGCAGATCTCGCTGACCTTGCGCACCAGCTCAGGATCGCGGAACTGTCGTGCCGACACATTCACGGCCACGAACAAGGGGCCGAACTGCGCGTGCCACTGCCGCACCTGCTGGCAGGCCTGTTCCATCACCCAGGCGCCGATCTGAAGGATCAGGCCCGTGTCCTCGGCCACCGGGATGAACTCGGCGGGCGACACCCAGCCGCGGCGCGGATGGTTCCAGCGTGCCAGCGCTTCCATGCCGATCACACGGCCGTCTTTCAAGTCAATGATCGGCTGGTAGGCAACGGCCAGCTGGTGCGCAGCAATCGCCTGCCGCAGGTCGGCCTCGAGCTCGAAGCGATGGTTGGCGCGTTGCGAGATCGCCGAATTCCACAGCTGCACCTGATCGCGTCCGTTTTCCTTGGCCACGTGCATGGCGGCATCGGCCTTCTGCAGCAACTCGTCGATGGACTGCCCATGCTCCGGCGCCAGCGCAATGCCGACCGAGGCACGTGCGGTCAATTCGCGGCCGCTGACGAACAAGGGCTCGGCGACGGCGTTCCGCAGGCGCTCGGCGATGACGTTGGGATCGTCGTCCGCGCCCAGGTTATAGGCGCAGTACACGAATTCATCGCCGCCGAAACGGACCAGCAGCCCTTCATCGCCTGCCAGCAGGCTCAGCCGGCTGGCGACGGTCATCAGCACGCGGTCGCCGACGTTGTGGTCGAGGTTGTCGTTGATCTGCTTGAAGTTGTCGATGTCGATGTAGAACAGCGCACAGCGGTCGCCCGACTCGATCACGGGCCGGCGCGCGCGTATGCGCAGGTAATGCCGGTTGTGCAGCCCGGTCAGGGTGTCGTGCAGCGCGAGGTGCTCCATCGCCTCGTCGCGTTCCTGGATCAGGCCCATCATCGCGTTGAAGGTCTCGCCCAGTTCACCAATTTCGTCACGCGAGGTCACGCTGGCGCGCTGGCTGTAGTCTGCCGTCTCGCTGACGCGGCGCATGCTGTCGACCAGCTCCCGCACCGGCGCCAGCATGCGGGCCAGCACGCGCGACTGCATTACCAGCACCACGCCGAATACGGCGCCCACGATGGCCAGGATCGCGGTCAGCGCCGCATACACGCGCGCATAGGTAGGCGAGAGATCAACCGTCAGCGTCAGATGGCCCACGGGCGCGCCCTGCGCTTCGACTGGCACCATCACATCGACGCTGCGCTCGCCAAAGGGCAGCAAGCGCTCCAGCCCTTCCATGGGCCCCACCGGCGCGCGGCGCGGCCACTGGTAGCGCGCGAAAGTCTCGCCGCGCGTTGCCGACAGCTCTGCAGCCATGATCTCGGGATGACTGGACAAGGCGCGCAAAATCTCCGCTGCGCCCATCGGGTCGTTGAACTGGATCGCTGGCGCAGCGTTCTCGGCCAGCACGCGGGCCACCGATTCGGTGGTGCGCACCAGGTCGGCACGCTGCGTGAACCAGGACCAGGTACCGAGCAGCACACAGACCAGCACGCCCGAAACGGCAAGCCCGACGATGTTGAGCATGCCCAGCTTGTGCTGCAGGCTTTGGTTGTCATGGGTGAAGCTTGTCATCGCGACCTCACTTCACCACGCGCGCCAGGCGCAGCAATTTGGAACTGACATCCATCCCGGCTTGGCGCAAGCGCGCCAGGTTGACCGAGAACGCGAGGCGGTTGCCTTCGGCCTCGATCAGGATCATCGAGGCATCGAGGTTGCCCGCATCGCTGACGATCAGCACAGGCTGCGACGCCAGCCCGCGTGACAATGCGGGCAAGTTGCCGGCGCTGGATTCGGGGACGTACAGCACATGGCAGCCACGCGCCTCGGCTGCACTGTCGATACGCCGCACATGCACCGGCTTGCCATCGACTTGCTTGTTGGCGAGGGCATCAAAGGCCGTGCCGAGTTCGTCATGGCCGATGGCGCACAGGGTGAATGCATTCGGTGGCGGCGGCGGCCAGGTCGTGTAGAGCGCAAAGTTGTACAGGAAGGCGGCTTTCAGCGTGGCCGCATCGCCGGCAACCGGCAGGCGCTTTGCGTCCGGCGCGGTTTCTGCGTGCGCCAACGGCAGGGTCCACGCGCAGAGCGCCGCCAGCAAGGCGCGCACGAGCACGGGGAGCGCTCGCTTGAAGCCGCTGTGGGGGCTGCGGGGACGGCGATCAGAAGTCATGCGTCAGCATCGCTTGCAAGGCGCGGCGAGTCATCGGCATCAGCGGCGCTGCCGCTTCAGCCACCGGGATCTGGACCTGCCGGTCGAACACGTTCACGATGCGCAGTTGCAGGTGCGTACCGTGGCCGAGTGCCGTCGAGTTGACGACCGCGTTCATCCACCACTGGCGCGACAGCTTGAAGATGCCGCTGTCGGACTCGACATGACGGGGGCCGATGGCTTGCAACTCGATCGCGCCCTGCCATTGCGGGCTGCCCAGCGGATGTGTGGCGCGCAGCTTCGCCAGCCAGGCGGGGCTGTTCGGCACCTCGGGCATTGATTCCCCATGCGCATGGTTGAGGCCGACGCTGGCAAACAGCGAGCCGCGGCCGATGCGCGGCGCGCGCCAGTACATCTCGGCGCCTCGAACGGTGGTGCGGTCGAGATTTTCGTAACGGAGATTGCTGCCAATGGCAGTCTGGTCGATCTGGTTGCGGAAGCTGTAGCTGTACAACGATGCGCCCAGCATCTGGTCACCGCTGATCCGCTGCTCGACAATGCCTTCGACAGTACGAATGACCTCGGGCTTGAGCGTAGGGTTGGCCAGATAGACGCTGTCTTCATACTGGCGCTCGAAGGCATTCGGCACCCGGTAGGCTTCTCCCGCCAGCAGCTTGATGGTTGTCGCATCGGTCAGCGTATGCACCAGGCCCAGGCGCGGGCTGGTGTGTGCGAGGTCGATGGAATAGCGGTCATAGCGAGCCCCTGCACTCAGGCGCCAGCGCGGCGCGATCGACCATTCATCCTGTACGAAGATGCCGGTGCGCCAGGTCTTGTCGCGCACGTTCAGCATGGTAGCGCCGGTCGTGGCGTCGATATTGCGGATGGACAGTCGCATGTCGCGCTGCACATCGGCGCCGAAGACGAGCTTGTGCGACGCGAATCCCGAATACACGAAGCGTGACTCGCCCGACAACCAGCCACCGGTCGTATCGACGCGCGACAGCGTCAGTGGCGGATCGGCGTACAGGAAGTTTCCACTGAAAATTTGCTCCTGATAGGCGATGCGGCCAGTGAACTGCAGGCCATCGTCGAGCGAGCGATCGATCGATGCCGCGACGCCGTAACTGCCGTCATACACCGTGTTGCGGCGATCGTTGAAGACCGAGCCATACAAGGCCAGCGAGGGAACGACATCGCGCTGCATGGCCCACGCACTGGCGCGAAGTCCCGATTTGTCCTGCAAGGCGAGGTAGGCACGGGCGACCGAGCCATTGCCCAGACCGCGCGCCACGCCATCGGTCGATGTCGTGCCATCGGCCAGGGTCGCCGTGCCGCGCGCCGAAGTAATCGTGAGATCTTGACGGCTCTGTTCGGCGTAGCTGAACGAAGCGAGCAGGCTCGGTCCGTCCTCGCCCAGGCGCGTCGATGTGGCCGCGCGCAATTCGCGCAAGCCCTTCGTGGTCACGCCCACGCTGCCGGTCGAGCCCTGCATGGCTGAAGGATCGCGTGCGATGACATTGATGACGCCGAACAACGCGTTCGACCCATAGATGGCCGAACCGGGACCGGAGATGACTTCGATGCGCTCGACCAGCGCCATGTCGAGCGGGAAGGGATTGCCAAATTGTGCCTGCTCGTAGACGTTGTCATTGAGCCGCTGGCCGTTTAGCAGCAACTGGAAACGCGTGCTGTAGTCGCCGGGCGTCAGGAATCCGCGCGCGCCCAGATACTGGTACACGCCATCGTCAGAAGTATAGAAGCCGGGCAGGTTGCCGAGCGCCTCGCCCAACGTGCGCCAGCCGTACTGGCGAATTTCGTCGGCCGTGATCACCTGCACCTGGGACGGGGTTTCACGCGAATCCTGCTTGTACTTGGAAGCCGTGGTCACTTCGACCTGCAGCAAGTCTTCCAACGACAACTCGGTCAGGTCGCCGGTGTTCGCCGCCAGAGAAGGAAATGCAGCGAGCCAGCCTGCCATTGCCAGCAGGCTGCTCAGTCGTGATGGTCGGAATCGCTTGCTGCCCTGCTTCATCGCTTCGTCCCGTCGTGGTCGGATCGCCAGCCAGATGTGCCTGTTATCCATCGCCCTTGTGTACTTCCGGCTGTCCGCCAACTGCGGCCGCAGCCGGCATCGAAGACGATGTTCAGCGGAGTTCTTGCTGGATGGTAACACTTATAAATTTCAAGGTCATTTTCCTCTGGGGAAACATTTTGCTATTCAGCACGCACAGGCGGCCGATTTGCGAGCCAACAAACCGTCCATTGACATTCCTCATACTTGCCCAGAATCAGCATTGCTAACTTTGCAATGTGCCGACCCTGATTCTCGGCGTGGAGGGGGGAAATCGTGAACAAGAACTGGCTTTGGATTGCACCGCTGCTATTGCTGAGCCTGCCCGCCAGCGCGGACTGGACCTATGTGGACGGCGGCGAAGGTTACCAACGCTACCTCGACCTCGACAGCGTCAGCCGCGAAGGACGCCGGGTGCGCGTGTGGGAGGTGGACGACAACGAGCATCCCGATCGCGCAGGCGTGATTTCGCTCCGCTCGCGCACCGAATACGACTGCATGACCCACATGTACCGCATCACCCACCTGTCGGGCCACACCAGGCACATGACGCAGGGGCAGGTGGTGTTCTCGGAGAGCGTGGACGGCGGCTGGGAGCCGGTGTCGCCCGGCACGCTGGGCGAGGCCAGCATGCAGATCGTTTGCGAAGTGGGCTCACTGCAGGAAGACTGAGGCGACTGAGGCGACTGAGCGATCGGGCACAGCACACGGCGACCCAGGTAAACGATCGCGACCCGGCCGCAGGCATGGTGCTGCGCGGAGAAGCAACGGGCTTTCTTTGGTAGAGTGGCACGCTGAAGAATCCGGGAAAGCACTCCATGACTGCAAGCGCAAGATCCAACGCCACGGGTGTCATAGGCATCATCGGTGGCAGCGGCATCTATGACATCGATGGCCTGGAGGACCGCCAGTGGGTGAAGGCTGTGTCCTCGTTCGGCGAACCTTCCGACCATATCCTGACCGGCACGCTGTTTGGGCAGCCGATGGCCTTCCTGCCGCGCCATGGCCGCGGCCACAAGATCCCGCCGTCCGAGGTCAATTACCGCGCCAATATCGACGCACTCAAGCGCCTGGGCGTGACCGACGTGATCTCGCTGTCGGCGGTCGGCTCGCTGAAGGAGGGCCTGCCGCCGGGTACCTTCGTGATCGTCGACCAGTTCATCGACCGTACCTTCGCGCGCGAGAAGTCTTTCTTCGGCCGCGGGCTGGTCGCGCATGTGTCGATGGCCCATCCGGTCTGCATGCGGTTGGGCGACCGGTTGCAGCAGGCAGCCAGCGAGGCCGGCATCAACGCGGTGCGCGGCGGCACCTATTTGGCGATGGAAGGTCCGCAATTCTCCAGCCTGGCCGAATCGAACCTGTATCGTCAGTGGGGCTGTGATGTGATCGGCATGACCAACATGCCCGAGGCCAAGCTCGCGCGCGAGGCTGAGCTCTGCTATGCAAGCGTGGCGATGGTGACCGACTTCGATTGCTGGCATCCCGACCATGACGCGGTGACCGTGGACCAGATTATCAGCGTGCTGCTGGCGAATGCCGACAAGGGACGCTCGCTGGTCAAGACGGTTGTGCCGCACCTGCAAGCTGATACGCATGCCGCCGATTGCGCCTGCCGCACTGCCCTGCAACACGCACTGATCACCGCGCCCGAAGCACGCGACCCGGCGATGATTGAAAAGCTGTCGGCGGTCGCCGGCCGCCTGCTGAAAGTCTGAGCCATGTCCTCGCTATCGTCGCCATCCACACCATCGTCGAAACCATCGCTGCCGTTGGTTCCGCTACGCGCGCAGATCATCGATGTCTGCCGCAAGATGGAAGCCAGCGGCCTGAACCGAGGCACTTCGGGCAATGTCAGTTGCCGCGATGGCGATCATTTCCTGGTCACGCCGTCCGGCCTGCCAGTCGAAAAGTTGACGCCGGCCGGCATCGTCGCCGTCGGCTTCGACGGACAGGTAATCGGCCCGGGCAAGCCCTCGTCCGAATGGCATTTCCATCGCGACATCCTGCGCTCGCGGCCCGAGATCCATGCCGTCGTGCACACGCATTCACCACATGCGACCGCGCTGGCCTGCCTGCGCGAAGACCTGCCGCCTTTCCACTACATGGTCGCCATTGCCGGCGGCGAGTCGGTGCGTTGCGCGCCCTATGCACTGTTTGGCACCGAAGCCCTGTCGCAGCACGCGCTCGCTGCGCTCGATGGCCGCAAGGCTTGTCTGCTGGCCAACCACGGTCTGATTGCGCTCGGGCGCGACCTCGACGAGGCGCTGGCGATTGCGGTCGAGATCGAATCACTGTGCGCGCAATACCTGCTGGCGCGCCAGGTCGGCGAACCGGCGCTGCTGTCGGCTGCGCAGATGCGCGAAGTCATCGCCAAGTTCGAGGGCTATGGCCGCAATGCGCAGAGCTCGTAACCCACAGAACTCGTCACCGATTCCCCTTTCCTCCTTTTTACCTGCAAGCATGGACATTCAAGCACTGATCCGCACCATTCCCGATTACCCGAAGCCCGGCATCCAGTTCCGCGACATCACGACGCTGATCAAGGATGCGCAAGGCTTCAAGGCCACGATCGATCTGCTGGTCGAACGCTACAAGGACCGCCAGATCACCAAGGTGGTTGGCACCGAAGCGCGCGGCTTCATCTTCGGCGCGCCGCTCGCGTATGCGCTGGGCGTGGGCTTCGTGCCGGTGCGCAAGAAGGGCAAGCTGCCCGGCAAGACCACCGCGCATGAATACGCGCTCGAGTATGGCCACGACCGTATCGAGATGCATGACGATGCGATCGATGCCCATGACCAGGTGCTGGTGGTCGACGACTTGCTGGCCACCGGCGGCACCGCCGCGGCGACCGTGATGCTGGTGCGCGGCATGGGCGGCCACGTGGTCGAATGCGCCTTCGTGATCGACCTGCCCGAACTCGGCGGCCGCATCAAGCTCGAGAAGATGGGACTGGCCGTACACACGCTGGTCGAGTTCGAAGGCGACTGACATGACGACAGCCCGCCACGATGTCGTCACGCTGCGCTGGATCGACAAAGCAGCGAACGGCGCATCCGGCCATGGCCGACTGGAGATGATCGACCAGACACGGCTGCCGGCCGTTTTCGAGTATTTGTCCTACGACTCGGCGCATGGCGTCGCCGAGGGCATACGCACGATGGTCGTGCGCGGCGCACCCGCCATTGGGGTCGCGGCCGCCTACGGCGTGGCGCTTGAAGCCTTGCGCCAGCAGTCCGCTTCCCGCGCTGCGTTCGATGCCGCGCTGGATGCCGGCTTTGCGGTATTGGCGGCCAGCAGGCCGACGGCCGTGAACCTGTTCTGGGCGCTCGAGCGCATGCAGGCGCACCGGGCCGGGCATGCGCAGGCCGAGCCGGCGGCACAAGCGGCCGCACTGCTGGCCGAAGCGCAAGCCATCCATGCGGAAGACATCGCAATCAATGAAGCGATGGGCGCGCATGGAGCGGCGCTGTTGGCCGATGGCGCGCGCGTGCTCACGCACTGCAATGCCGGCGCGCTGGCCACCGCCGGCCATGGCACGGCACTGGGCGTGATCCGCTCGGCGGTGCATTCGGGGAAAAGTATCAGCGTGATCGCCGATGAGACGCGTCCCTTCCTGCAGGGCGCGCGGCTGACCGCGTGGGAGATGGTGCAGGCAGGCATACCGGTGACCCTCATCACCGACAACATGGCGGGCCACCTGATGGCCAACGGCGAGATCGATGCCGTCATCGTCGGCACCGATCGGGTCGCGGCCAATGGCGACGTGGCCAACAAGATCGGCACCTACATGGTTGCGGTACTGGCAGCGCGACACCAGATTCCGTTCTATGTCGCGTGCCCGCTGTCGACGATTGACCTGACGCTACAAAGCGGGCGCGACATTCCTATCGAAGAGCGCGCGAGCGCTGAAGTCACGGGCTTTCGCGAAACGCAATGGGCCGCAGCCGGTGTGCAGGTGAGGAATCCGTCATTCGACGTGACACCGGCCGAATTGGTGACGGCGATCATCACTGAAAAAGGCGTGGTGCGCGCGCCGTATGCAGAGGGATTGAAGGCCTTGTTCGACGCCTGAAGCCAGCAAGCAGCCGGCATGAATCAGCCGGCTTGAATCAGGCGCGAATCAGGTGTAATTCAGGCCGACAGCCGGTAAGGCTCGAAGAATTGCGCGCCCAGCAGCGGCGGTATTTTCTCGGGCGGCACCGGCTTCGAGACAAGGTAGCCCTGCACTTCATCGCAGCCCATGTTCTGCAGCATGTGCAGCTGCTCCGCGGTCTCGACGCCCTCGGCCACGACGGCGATGTCGAGACTGCGGCCGATCGAGACCATGGTCTCGCACAGCGACTGCGCCTGCGGGTCGCTGCCCAGCTTGCGCACGAAGGACTGGTCGATCTTGAGCACGTCGATGGCCAGGCTCTGCAGTTTCGACAGCGACGAATAGCCGGTACCGAAGTCGTCGATCTCCAGCTCGATGCCCATTTGCCGCAGGCGCGCCAGCTCTTCCTGCGCGACGCCGTCCTCGTCCAGCATGCTCGACTCGGTCAGCTCGATCGACACCAGCGATGATGGCAATGCGTGGCGGGCCAGGCTTTCCTCCAGCGTCACGCGCAAGCCATCGCCCTTGAGCTGTAGCGCCGACACGTTGACCGAGACCGGCTTGAGCGGAAGGCCCTGATCGCGCCATGCCGCCAGCTGGCGGCACACCTTTTGCGCGACAACTTCTCCGATCGGTACGATCAGCCGGGTTTGTTCCGCGACGCCGATGAAGTCCGCCGGCGACAACAGGCCGCGACGCGGATGGCGCCAGCGAATCAGCGCCTCCATGCTGGACAATGCGCCGCTGCGCGCATCGGCGCGTGGCTGGTAATAGATGACGAATTCATCGCGCTGGATCGCATGCTCGAGTTCACGCTCGATACTGATGCGGTCGCGCATCCTCTGCGCGAAAACTTCATTGTAGTGACGGTACTGTGCCTTGCCCTCCGACTTGGCCTCATACAGCGCGATGTCAGCTGCGCGCAGCAAGGTGTCGACGTCATCGGCATCGTTCGGGAACAGGCTGACGCCGATCGAGCCCTTCATGTGGAACATGCGCCACGGAGAATCCGGTCCCAGCTGGCCGATGGCCGCGACCAGCTTTTCCGCGACATCGCTCGCATCATCATGCTCATCGAGATCCTCGATGATGACGGTGAATTCATCGCCGCCGATGCGCGCCAGATGGTCTTTTTCCTTCAGCACGCTGCGCAGGTTGGCCGCTACCGAGGCCAGCAATTCATCGCCGGTGCGGTGACCCAGCGAATCATTGATGTTCTTGAAGTTGTCGAGGTCGATGTACAGCAGCGCCAGCCGCTTGCCATTGGCGCGCGCACGCTCCAGCGCCCCGGGCAGGTAGTCGTTGATCCAGTGCCGGTTCGGCAGGCCTGTCAGCGCGTCGGTGCGCGCCATTGCTGCCAGCGTATCGGCCTGCTGGCGCGCTTCGGATACGTCGCGCACCGTGACGGCAATGCCGGTGCCCGAGCGCACGCCACGCCGCTGGAACCAGCCCGCCGCATGCTTGCGGCCGTGCGGCACGTGGAAATCATCTTCCGCAAAACCTTCCCTGGCCACGCGACGGAAAAAATCGAAATAAGGTTCGTAGCGATTGCCTTCATACAGGCTGTTGATAGTGCGACCGATCAGCTCGCCGCGCGGGAAGCCCGACATTTCGGCCGCGCGCTCGTTGCAGTCCTCGATCACGAGGTCATGCAGCTTGCCATCGGCATCGCGGATCGGCCGCATCATGTAGAAGGCTTCGCGCGCGCCATCCACTGCCAGCCGGAACGTGGACTGCACCTGCGCATCATGCCGGCGCTGCGCCGCCTGGCGGATCTGGTACCAGGCGCCGAAGCCGGCCAGTCCCATCAGCAGCAGCGTGGAGATTACCGCCATCGCGATATAGATCGCATGGGTGCGCGCATACGGCGCCATCACGTCGACCATGCTGACGCCGGCCACCGCCACCAGCGGATAGCCTTCGACCGCTGACCAGCTGACGATGCGCTCTTCGTCGTCGAGGAAGCGTTCACCGGCCTCGATGCGGATGCCTTGGGCGGTCTTGAATTCCGGGTCCTTGCGATAGAACGAGCCTGCCATGCCGGTGCCACCGCGCGCGGCCAGCAGCTGGCCATCGGCCGCAAAGCGCACCGAGATGAAATCACCGGGCGCCAGGCTCGCGGCGTCCTGATAGCTGGCGAGGTAGCCCTGCTCGACGGCAATCAGCACCACGCCATCGAAGCGCCCGTCGGGGCGGGTGAGCGCGCGCGTGAAACGGACGATGGTCTTGCCGGCAAAGCCACCGCGTCCGACTGTCGGCCGGTTCACGATCAGGCCGGTGGCACCGCTGTCGCGCGCGCGCGCAAAGAAAGGCAGGTCACCCATGTAGGTGCCGCGCGCCAGATTGCGCGTGCTGCTCACCGAATAGCCCTCGCCATTAATAAGCACCGGGAATAGCTGGCCCTGATAGACGCCGTGCCGGAATTGCTCTTCGAGGTCGAGCGGGCCGGACTTGCTTTCCCACTGGTATTTGATCGACAGCGACAGCTGGTCGATCTGCGACAGCGTGCGCAGCAGCTGTTCGGCATAAGTGCGCGCGCGGCCCGAGGTCTCGGCTTCGGCGTTCTCGATCAGGTGTTGGCGATCAGCCTGCAACACCAGCAGCAGGCCTGCCCATACCACCCCGATCAGCAGCGCACAGCCCGTCCCCCACGCCATGCCCAGCCGGGCATTGGCGCGCTTGACCGCTTGTTCGGACTGTCGCAACCAGGACTGCATGGTGTTTATCTTCGAGAACTATATTTCCATTATGCAAGACAAGATTGGAAATACCTAATTCCCTCAGAGCAACAAATCGCTGGCTGCTCCCTGCTTCAGAACCCGGCTCCCGGTGCTGATCGGGCGCGCTGGCGACGGTTCTTTTCCTGGGTTTCGCGGTAGATGGGCAGGTAGACAAAGGCCAGCGTGCCGCGACCGTCCTCACGGCTGTACTCGAGCTCGACATACACTTGCTCATCGGTGCCGCCGCCCCAGATGCGGGTCTCGGTGAAGCGCTGGCCAGCCCGGCCTTCGCCCCAGCTGGCATTGCCATGGGCCTGCAGCGCCTCAAAGGCTTCGGCGCCGGCAAACTCCATCTGCACGAAATAGAAACGATCGCCCGCGAAACACAGGCGCAGGTTGCTGACCGGCGTAGCGCCGACCGTGCTGTTGCCATCGCCGCTGCGATAGCACGCATACAGCGCGGTCTCGGCCAGCTTGCGGGCTTCGGGCAACCCGGCCACGGACGCTTCCCAGGTCAGGTCGCCGAAGCCGGCCGGCAGGTTGCCGGCCAAGGCCGGTGCCTGCCAGGCCAGCACCGAGGCGTACAGCATCGGCGCCAAGGCCAGACGCGCCGATCTGGACAGACGACGCAGGGTGCGCAGCATGGTCATCATTTCCACAGCGCGCACTTGGTCTCGGCCTTGGTCATGTAGGCCTGATCGCCCGGGATGGTCTGCACGACCTTGTAGTAATCCCACTCGTACTTTGACTCGGCCGGGGTCTTCACCTGCATCAGCGTCATGTCATGCACCATGCGGCCGTCCGGACGCACGACGCCGTTCTTCGCGAAGAAGTCGTTGACCTTGGTCGACTTCATCTTCGCCATCACCTTGTCGCCATCGTCGCTGCCAATCGCCTTGACCGCATTCAGGTAGAAATTCGCGGCCGAGTAATCGGCGGCATGCAGCATCGACGGCGCCTTCTTGTTGCGGGCCATGAATTTCTTCGCCCAGGCGCGCGTCTCGTCATTGGTGTCCCAGTACCAGCCATCGGTCAGGTACATGCCCTGCGTGATGTTCAGGCCGACTGCATGCACGTCATTGACGAACATCAGCAGCGCCGCCAGCTTCATCTTCTTGTTGACGCCGAATTCAGCCGCCGCCTTGATGGAGTTGACGGTATCGCCGCCCGCATTGGCCAGGCCCAGCACCTGCGCCTTCGAGTTCTGCGCCTGCAGCAGGAAGGACGAGAAATCCGACGCCGCCAGCGGGTGGCGCACCGAACCCATCACGCGACCGCCGCTGGCCTTGACCACATCGGACGCATCCTTCTCCAGCGACATGCCGAACACATAGTCGGCAGTCAGGAAGAACCAGTCCTTGCTGCCCTGCTTGGCCAGCGCAGCTGCCGTGCCGCGCGACATGGCCGCGGTGTCATACGCATAGTGCACGGTGTACGGGGTGCATTCTTCATTGGTCAGGCGCGAGGTGCCCGCGCCGACCGCGATGAAAGGCTTTTTCTTTTCCGCTGCGACCTTGGCCATCGCGAGGTTGGTGGCCGAGTTGGTGCCGCCAATCAGCATGTCCACGCCCTGCTGGTCGAACCACTCGCGCGCCTTGCTGGCGGCGATGTCAGCCTTGTTCTGGTGGTCGGCCGTCACGAATTCAATCTTCTTGCCATTCACGTTGCCGCCGAAATCGGCGATCGCCATCTTGATGGCATCGGCGCCGGCCGGGCCGTCGACGTCGGCGTAGACGCCCGACATGTCGGTGATGAAGCCGATCTTGATGGTGTCATTCGACACCTGTGCAGACGCGGGCAGTGCAGCAAAGGCCAGTGCAGATGCAACGGCTACGGACAGAGCTTGCTTCTTCAATTCGGTCTCCCTTGGTGTTGTAGGTGTTCTTGGTCTTGGGCTCGTGGCCTGTCGGCCCGGGGGCTGGGGAATCTTAGCACGCTGTCATCAGATGCCGTCGGCCTCCCATCGCCCTGTGCCAGCTTGCCTTCCGGTTACGCGCGCGCATGGGCCTGGCGCAAGCCCGCACCGAAATTTCCCTGCTTTGCGCGTAATTTTTTCAGAGGCGCGCGCCGCACCTGCCGCCGCCTGCGTCAGCCGGGCGTGGCATGGCCCTTGCCTGAAGCTCCTTCCGTCAGGCGGGTGTCGTCCGGACCGGCCAGCGGCAATCGGGCCGGCTGGCTGCGGCATGGACTTTGCCCTCGATCAAAACCACTCAGGAGGCAATGATGGATCCGGAAATCCAGACCGGCAGTACCGATGCAGGCGTCCGCCGTCACGACTACCAGTCACAGTCGCAAACCGCCGGCAAGGCGGGACGGATGCGCGAAGACCTGGCCAACCTCAAGAGCGACCTTGATGCGCTGATGTCACATGCCTCGACCCTGTCAGAGAACGAACTGTATGAAGCGCGCGACCGCATCCTGGCCCGCTTCTCGTCGGTACGCTTCGCTGCGCGCGGCATCGCCGAGCAAGCCAGCCGCCAGTTCAACCAGGGACGCGACATCACCGTCGATTACGTGCGCGACAAGCCGCTGCAATCGGTCGCGATCGCAGCCGGCGTCGGCCTGCTGATCGGTTCGATGCTGCGCCGCGACTGAAGCCGGGAGCGACTGGTGCTCGAAGCCCTGAAGAAATCGCGGCAGCTGGCCGCCATTGCGCTCGACCGGGTCGGCGACTACCTGGCGCTGCTGCGCATTGAAATGAAACTGCAGGGGCGCGAAATCGGCGTGCAGGTGGCCGGCTATGTGGCGGCTGCCGTGTTCGCGCTGTTTGCGCTGCTCTTCATCGGCATCGCGCTCATCATCAGCTTCTGGGACAGCGACTTCCGCGCCCTCGCGGCCTGGGTGGTGGTGGCGCTGTACGTCGGCGGCGCAGCGGCAGGCATCGCGCTGGCACGCCGCCATGCCGGACGCGAGGCGCCGCTGGTGGCGCTGCGCGAGGAGATGCGGCGCGACATTGCGCTGGTGCGCGAAAGCCTGTGATGACGAAGGAGCGCGTATGAGTGTGTCACTGGAAGACCAGCGCCGGGCCTTGCTGGAACAGATCGAGGCCAGTCGCGCCGTGTACCGCCGCATGCTGACCGGCGAGAGCCCGGTCGGCGGCGCGCGCAGATCATGGACATCGCGCCAGCCCCTGGCGGCCGCTGGCGCGGGCGACAGCGCGGGCCCCGTCGTTGCCACGGGCCCGCTGTCCGGCCGGCACCTGGCCGGCGGGCGCAGCAAGGCTGTGCAATGGGCGATGGACCATCCGCTGTGGGTTGCGGGCGGCGTCGCCTTGCTGGTGCTGCTGCTGCCGCGCACGGTCGAGGCCCGCCAGCGACGCGCGCGCAAAGCAAAGATGCAGGCCGCCTTGCCTGCGGGCGATGCGTATTTGCAGGCTGGCCCGCGCGGCCAGGGCTCAGGCGCAGGCCGGGCGCTGCTCGCTGCGGCGCTACTGCTGATGCGCGACCCGGCGCGGCTGCAGGCGGCAGGCCGTCTGGCCGGCACCGCGTGGCGCTGGCTGCAACGCTTGCGGCCGCATTAGCAAGCACGGAGGAACGCAGCGTGCGCCGGCCCGACCCGGCCGCTTCAGTGCACGGGCCCGGTCGCGCCTGGCGTACGCCGGGCCGGGCCCGGCATCAGGTGCAGGCCAGCGACGCCCGTCGCACCCAGCCCTGCCCTGTCCCGCAAGATGCTGCGGTAGACGCTCACCATTTGCATCGCGACACGGCGCCAGGTGAAGTGTCGGTGCGCGCGCCGCAAGCCGGTCCAGCCCAGCCTTTCCGCCAGCCGTGGCTCACGCGCCAGTAGCGCCAGCCTGGAGGCCAGCCGCACCGGATCGTTCGGCGGTACCAGGAAGCCGGTCTTGCGATCGATGACTGTCGTGCGTATGCCGCCGACCGCGCTGCCGATGACGGGTGTCGCACAAGCCATGGCTTCCAGCGGCGTGATGCCGAAGGGTTCGTACCAGGGCGTGGTGACGAACACATTGGCTGCGCTGTAATACTCGCGCAGTTTCTCGCGCGGCTGTGGTCCGGTGAAGCTGACGTGCGGCGCAATCCCCAGCTCCGAGGCCAGCGCCGACAGCCGCCGCAGTTCGGCGTCCTGCGGCGGCGCGCCGATCGGCTGCGGTGCCGTGCCATGCGCCCCCAATGAACCCATTGCACCCGATAGCCCCAATGGACCCGCTGCCCCCAGGGACCCGGGCGCCCCCGGCGTATTCGTGTCGCCCCCAACGACCAGCAACTGCGCCGCAACGCCCTGGTCGTGGCGCAGGCAATGCAGCGCGCGGATCACATTGTCGACACCCTTGCGCGGCACCATGCGTCCCAGCTGCAGCATGATGAAGCCCTGCGGCGGCAGGCCGAGGCTGGCGCGCGCGGTCTCGCGCACCGGCCACAGCTCGTCGGGATCGAAACCGCACGGCACAATGGCCAGCCGCGCCGGCCGCGCCTCGTACAAGGCCAGCATGTCGTCGCGATCCTGCTCGCACTCGGCGATCACGCCATCGGCCTCGCGCATCAGCGCTTCCTCGATGGCGAAGCGCTCATCCGGGAAGCCGTCCGCACTGCCCTGACACTGGCGTCGCACCCGACCCAGCGCATGGAAAGTGATTACGAAAGGCAGCCCCGCCTCGCGCTTGAGCCGACGCGCCACCATGCCGGACATGAAGAAATGCGCATGCACCAGGTCATAGGTCCAGCCATGCGCACGCATGGTCTGCATCATCGCTTGCGCGAATGCGTCCATGTGCGGCAGCAGCCTTTCCTTGGGCAGGGTCACGGCCGGCCCGGCCGTGACATGAATGACGCGCACCCCCGTCTTCCATTCGACCACCGTCGGTTGCAGCGGATGGTCGCGCCGCGTGTAGATGTCCACCAGATACCCCAGCCGCGCCAGTTCGCGCGACAAGTGGGCGACATACACATTCTGGCCACCGCTGTCGGTGCCGCCGAGCAGCGCCAGCGGCGTTGCATGATCGCTGATGAAGGCAATTCTTTGCATGAAGCACATCCCGTGGCAGGGCCGACCCGGCTCCCGCGAGCCAGCCGTGCAATCGCCATACCCGCAGCAGCAACGCAAGCTTTCAGGCTATTGCCGGGCAGATGGCGGCAATTTCTGCACGCGCCGGTAAAAATGCGCGTTCCCTGTGCGCGTTGCCTTGGAGTTCGCTGCTGTCCCCTGCCGAACTAATTGCAAGCGATGCCGTCAGACAGGAGCCTTTCCATGCTGCGCTTGCTGCCCCGCATGCCCGACACCCAAGCCGAACGAACGACCCTGCTGCGCGAGGTCTGGGCACTGGTGGTTCGCTACCGGTGGCGCGTTGCCGCGTCGGTGCTGTTCCTGATCGTGGCCAAGCTGGCCAACGTGGCAGTGCCGCTGGTGCTCAAGAACATCGTCGACGTACTGTCGAGGCCCGAGCAGCTGCTCGCCCTGCCAGTGCTCTTCCTCGGCGGCTATGCGCTACTGCGCTTTGCCAGCACGCTGTTCAATGAACTGCGGGACCTGGTGTTCTCGCGTGTGACCCAGGTCGCCGTCGCCGGCTTCGCGAGGAAATTGTTCGCCCACCTGCACACGCTGGGGCCGCGCTTTCATGCGCGGCGCCGCATTGGCGGGCTGCTGCCCGAAATCGACCGCGGCACGGCCGGGCTGGCCTTCTTGCTCGGCGTCGGCCTCTTCACACTGGTGCCGACCATCGTCGAGATCTCGCTGGTGCTGGCCGTGATGGTGACGCGTTACAGCGCCTGGTACTCGCTGATCATCGCCGCCACCTTCCTGATGTATACCGGCTTCACGCTGGTATTCACGGCGCGCCGCGCGATCCACCAGCGGCGCGTGAACCGGCTCGACAGCGATGCCAAGGGCCGGCTGGCCGACAGCCTGATCAATGCCGATACCGTGCGCACCTTCACCAATGAGACGCTGGAAGTGCAGCGCTTCGACGGCATCATGGCGCACTGGGGTTCGGCCGCCTATGACAACCAGTGGGCACTGTTTCGTCTGCACATCGGACAGAGCGCCGTGATCGCGCTGGGGGTGGCGTCGGTGATGCTGCTGGCCGGCACCGATGTGCTGACGCGCCGCATGACGGTCGGTGACCTGGTGCTGATCAATGCCTTCATGCTGCAGATCTGCCTGCCGCTCAACGCGCTGGGCTTTGTGTATCGCGAGGCACGCGATGCGATGATCAATATCGAGAAGACCATCGACCTGCTGCGCGAACGGCCGGAATTCGATCCCGGCGCAGCGCTGCCGGACCTGCAACTGGCGGTGGCCCGGGTCGAGTTTCGTCATGTGGGATTTCGCTATGAACCGGACCGGCCGGTGCTGTCCGATGTGTCGTTCCAGATACCGCCCGGGACGACGGTGGCCGTGGTCGGCGGCAGCGGCTCCGGCAAGTCGACGCTGGCGCGCCTGCTGCTGCGCTTCTACGACCCGGCCGAAGGCCAGGTGCTGGTCGACGGACAGGATCTGCGCTCGGTCAATGTGCGCAGCCTGCGCCATGCGATCGGCGTCGTGCCGCAGGACACCAGCTTGTTCAACGACACGATCGCCTACAACATCGGCTACGGTCGTCCACAGGCCAGCCGCGACGACATCATCAATGCGGCGCGCGCCGCGCATGTGCATGACTTCATCGCATCATTGCCCGATGCGTATGACACCGAGGTCGGCGAGCGCGGCATGAAACTGTCCGGTGGCGAGCGGCAGCGCATCGCCATCGCGCGCGCGATCCTGAAGAATCCGCCCATCCTGATTTTCGACGAAGCCACATCGGCGCTCGACTCGCAATCCGAACGCGCGATTCAATCCGAACTGGAACGCCTGTCGCATAACCGCTCGGTACTGGTCATAGCACACCGCCTGTCAACGGTGATTTCGGCACACAACATCGTCGTGCTGGAACGCGGCCATATCGTCGAGCAAGGCAATCATATGCAACTGCTGGAACGCAATGGCGTCTACGCGACCCTGTGGCGCTTGCAGCTTGAAGACCGGGTGGCCGCCTGAGTGTTGGTGTTTGAATCCTGGCGCTTGAAACTTGGCCCTCGCTTGTCACGTCTTGAAAAATCCGACACTTTCGGTATCGACACCCGCGCACGACCGACAACGCAACGGGCTTCAGGAATAGGTGTAATACACCAGCCTCACCAGCGATGAATCGAAGTACAGCGCCTGCCACGGAATCACCACATTGGCCTTGCCATGCTGGGGGGCGACGACGACATAGCGCAATTGACGACTGCGCACATCGACCAATACCGAACGCACGCGGCCCATTGCCTGTCCGGTGGCGGTGACGACCGGACAGGAGCGCAGCAACTCGGTCGCCGACGACTGGCCGGCGCTCATGCAGGCAAAACGCCGGCGATTTCCCTTGCCGGCGGCTGGGCCTCCCTCGAATGTCTTCAGCATGACGACGCGCTCTCAACGCGGGACGATATCGTGCACATTCAGACCATCGCCGCGCCGCCGGAGTTCAGTGGCCGGCGAGCGCAATGCGCAGGCTTTCCTGCTGACCTGCAGGCGGGCTGCCACGGTGTGCTTACTGACACGCCCCGGCCCCGCCCCTGCCCTGCCTGTTGCCGCTCAGCTTCGCCCGAGGTCGGCGCGTGCCGCAGCCGCTGCGTCGGTCTCGCCCGATTCGCCCCAGGTGGTGCGACGCGCACCCATCGCACCGAGTGCGCCGCCGCCCAGGCTCAACAGCAGCGACAGCGCGACGGCACCGAACACGGTCCATGCCGCGGTGCTGGCGCCCTCGATGGCGCGGTCAGCTGCCGCACGTCCCGCCGGCGACGCCTGTTCGGGCGAGCCCGACAGGATCAGCGCCTGGTCGACCACGGTTGACGCGCGGTCGCGCTGCACGCCCATCGTGCTGCTCATGTAGTCGATCGCCTGGTCGCGCCGTCCGGCGGCGATATGGCCTTGCAGGGTGCGCATGTTGTCGGGGCTGATGGTGGTACCGAGCTGTCGGTTCAGCATGGCGGTGACACCGCCCGCGCCGCCACCGACGCCCTGCGCCACCGAGGTCGCACCCTGAGTGATGCCGGAGAACAGCCCCGACAGCAGCGAGCCGCCCGCCGAGGTGGCCAGCACGACGAACAGCAAGGTCGTCACCGCCCACGACACGGCGCCATGCAAGACGCCGTCGGTCTTGCGCTTGAGCCCTGACATGCGGCCTGCAACGTAGGCGCCAATCAAGGCCGAGATCAGCATCGAGATGCCGGCCCAGACCAGCGCACCCATGCCGGGCGCTTCGCCGGCCTGCACACTGGTCATGCTCAGGCCGCTGGCAATGCCCAGCAACGTCAGCACCAGCTGCACAGAGATGCCGACCGCAACGCCGGCCAGCACGGCGCTCCACCGTATCGATGAGAACAAGGGCCGGCGCATGATGTTTTCCTGCGTGATCAGGGTGCCGCCCGAGTACGCAGCGCCCGTGTCGAGATGAATCGTGGCCATCGGCAATTCTCCTTGCTTGTTGGGGTCAGATCCTTGGAGTCCGCTACGCGCGAAAGCTCCCGCCGTTTTGGCCCGGATCAAACCTCATCGGCAACCATCACAACGGTGACAGCACGCCATTGGTAATCGTCACGCGATCTCCCTGCTTCACGGTCGGCGCCGCTTCCTGCGCGAACGATTGCGTGGTGCCGTCATCCATCTTGATCGTCACCTTGTATATTGGGTCATTGCTGCTGCGGCTGCGCTCGACCTGGTGCCCGACGTAGGCGCCACCGGCCGCGCCGGCGACCGTCGCCACCGTCTTGCCGGTACCGCCGCCGACCTGGTTGCCGACGATACCGCCCACCGCGGCGCCGGCCAGCGTGCCCAGCCCCAGGCCCTGTCGACGCGGCACGACATCCACCGATTGAATGGTGCCGGTGCCATTGACGTTCGTTGCAATCGGCTTCACCTGTTCGGATGAGCCGCCGAGGTTCATGTTTTCGCATCCACTGATGCCGACGCCTGTGCCGAGCGCTGCCGCCAGCGCCAGCGCCGGGGCCGTCCATGTTTTCATCGTCATGCTGTTCTCCTGCAAAGCCCCGCGCGGGGGAATCGGTTCCAATGAATCTTGTCGAGGGGAGCCGTCGAAGGGAAGCCGCCGCAGGCAAGGCGTCCGATGGAAGACGCTGCTCGCCGGCATCCTCAGTTCACGCTGCCACAGCCAGTGGTAGCAGCAAACATGCCACGCAGGAGACAGGATGGAACACCCGGCAATTTCCCTCGCAGGACAAGCAGCGCTGGTGACCGGCGGTGCCAGCGGCCTCGGTGCTGCATTGTGCAAACGGCTGGCCGCGCGCGGCGCGCGCGTGATGCTGGCCGACCTGAAGGCACCGAAGGCCGAAGCGATCGCGCGCGAGCTGGCCGCCGATGGCGTGCAGGCCGAGGCCGTGGGCTGCGACGTGGGCGACACGGCCCAGGCCGAACATGCGGTGATGCACACCATCGACCGCTACGGCCGGCTCGATGTACTGATCAACAATGCCGGCACCGATATCACTTGCAGCCTCGACGAGCTCGAGGTGCCGCAATGGGAGCGTGTACTGCGCACCAACCTGCACGGTCCCTTCGTGCTGGCGCGCGCGGCGGCGCGCTACATGATGGGACGCGGCCATGGCCAGATCGTGAACATCACGTCCACCGCAGCCAAGCGCGCATGGCCGAATGCCGCGGCTTATCACGCCAGCAAGACCGGCCTGCTGGCACTGTCGCATGCGCTGCATGCGGAGCTGCGTCCGGCCGGCATCAAGGTGACAGCGGTGGTAGCCGGCGGTATGGCCACGCCCTTCCTGCTGGAGCGCTTCCCGAACATCGACCGCAGTTCTCTGCAGGATCCTGAAAGCGTGGCGATGGCGATCTGCGACATCTTGCAACTGCCGCCGGGCACCGTCGTGCCCGAGATCACGATCCTGCCGATGCGCGAAACCTCGTGGCCCTGAGAGGCGTGCCCTGCAGACCGGCCGTCTTCCTAGACAAGGACGGCACACTGGTGGACGACCTGCCGTACAACGCCAACCCGGCGCGCATCACGCTGTGCAAGGGCGCCGGCGAAGCCTTGCAGGCGTTGGCAGAGCGGGGCTATGCGCTGATCGTGGTGAGCAACCAGCAAGGCATCGCGCGCGGCTGGCTGTCCGATCGCGACCTGTGCCGCGCGCGTGAACGCATCGCCGAACTGCTGGCCGTACATGACGTCAGGCTCGATGGCTTTTACTGGTGCCCGCACTGGCCCTGGAGCTGCAGGGGACGACTGGCCTTTGCCTGTTCCTGTCGCAAACCGGCGCCGGGCATGCTGTTGCGCGCAGCGACCGAGCATGGACTGGCGCTCGCGGCGAGCTGGATGGTGGGCGACATTCTCGACGACATCGAAGCCGGCCGCCGCGCAGGCTGCCGCACCGTGCTGATCGACAATGGCAATGAAACCGAATGGCGCTGCAGCCCGCTGCGACGGCCGCACCGGCTGGCGCCCGATATGGTGCGCGCAGCGCAGATGATCATGACCATCGACTGTCCGCCGCGGTCGCCGGTTATCGCTGCGTGAAGCTGCTGGCGCTGCGGCTCGATGCCGCCGGCGATGTGCTGATGTGTACGCCCGCCCTGCATGCGCTGGCCAGCCATGGTCATCGCGTGAGCCTGCTGACGTCGGCATCCGGCGCGCTCGCCGGCGATTGCGTGGACGCGATCGAGAGCGTCGATGGCAAGCGCGCGATACTGCGCTTCGATGCGCCATGGATGAAAGCCAGCTCACCCGTTGCGCCGCGAGCTGTCGCGGAGATGGCCGCCGTGTTGAAGGCGCACAGCTTCGACGGCGCGGTGATCTTCACCAGCCACACGCAAAGCCCGCTGCCGGCAGCGCTGTTGTGCCAGATGGCCGGCATCCCGCTGCGACTGGCGCACTGCCGCGAGAATCCGTACCAGCTGCTGACGCACTGGGTGCGCGACCCCGAGCCAGCGCTGTTCCGGCATGAGGTTCAGCGCCAGCTGGATCTGGTGGCAACGCTGGGCTGCCACACCGGCGAACGGCACCTGAGGCTGCAGGTGAGCGACAAGGACCACGCACAAGCCGTCGAATTGCTGCGCAAGGCCGGACTGACCGAGGACCAGCCTTTCATCCTGCTGCACCCGGGCGCCAGCGCGCCGTCGCGCCGCTATCCCGCGCGGCACTGGCATGCGCTGGTGCCGCTGCTGTCAACGCAGCTTGGATGGCCGCTCGTGATCGCCGGTGGCGCCAATGAACAGGCGCTGGTGACTGCGCTATGCACCGCCGCCCCCCGCTGCATCAATGTCGCCGGCAAGACCAGCTTCGGCGTACTGGCCGCCCTGGTCGCCAGGGCTCGCGTGCTGGTCGCCTGCAACAGCGCGCCGGCGCACATCGCCGCGGCCATGCACACGCCCGTGGTCGACCTCTACGCGCTGACCAACCTGCAGCACATGCCGTGGCTGGTCGAATGTCGCGTGCTTTTCCAGCCCGTACCTTGTGCCGGCTGCCTGCAAAGCACCTGTCCTCTGCCGCATCATGCCTGCCTGGAACAGGTCAGTCCCGAACGCGTGCTACAAGCTGTGCAGGAATTACTCGCGGGTCGGTAAAAATTACCGGTGCCCTGCATGCGCTTGCGGCTGCGATGCATGACGGCAGCCGCGGCGTTGGTCAATGCAGCGCACCAGGGCCGAACGCACCGACGTCGCGTCGTATCACGAAGAAAAAAGTGACAAACAAAAACCAGCAGTCCAACGCACCGAGAACCATGATCTCGAAAAAAGGCGTCGATGTCGCCGAATGATTCGGCCACATCGACGCCCGCAGGCAGGGTCACGCCCGTCGAAAAATCAGTCTTTCGTCATTGCCTTCTCATTGCCTTCTCATTGCCTTCTCATTGCCAGTATGGCGGCTGGTTGTAATACGCATATACCTTCGACGCCCAGGAGGCATCGGCCATCGCCGGCCAATGGTCCTTGTCGAAGCCGGGGGCGTTCTGCAGCCTGTCCTTGGGCACGTCGAGCACGAAGCACTTGCGGTCGGCATCGAGCGTCAGCGCTCCCCACGGAATGGCAAAAAGCTTGTCGCCCATGCCGAGGATGCCGCCGAAGGACAGCACCGCATAGGCGACCTTGCCGCTGCTGACATCGAGCATGATGTCCTCGATGCTGCCCAGCTTCTCGCCTTGGTGGTTGATCACGTCGTCGCCTTGCAGGGTTTCGGCAGCCATCACGTCCGGCCCCGGCCCGGTGTGGTCATCGGGCTGGCGTTGCACGATGCGCGCCCCCTGCTGTTGCTGGCTTCCCTGCGGCGGATTGGTAGTTGGGCTCATGCTGTCTCCTTGGTCGTCAAGAAATTCACACGCCTGCGCTGGCGCACCGGCTTGTCGCTATTGGACTGCGGCGGCATGCCTTAATTCAGCAAGCCGATGCCGGCGGCCGCACCGCCCATGCCTGCCGCAACGCCGCCCGTTGCCGCGACCGGTACCGTATCGGCCGGACCGAACTTGCCGAGCGCCAGCGCGCGGTCCTGGTTGCCGTATTCCTCGAGCCGGTTGTACAGCGTCTTCAGGCTGATGCCCAGCAGGTCGGCAGCGCGCTTCTTGACGCCGCCGCACAAGTCCAGCGTCGCGAAGATCAGGCGCCGGTCGACATCGGCCAGCGAGGTGCCCACAGGGATGGCCAGTGTCAACGCCGTCGCCATGCACTGGGCCGGCTCCGGCTCCAGCGCGTGCGCATCGATCTGCTGGTCGGACAGGATGTAGGCGCGCTGCATGAAGTTGCGCAGCTCGCGCACATTGCCCGGCCAGTGATAGCTGCCCAGCACCGACAGGGCGCGCGCCGACAGCGTCTTGACGGTGTCGTGCGCGCGATTGAATTCGTCGAGGAAGTGCTGCGCGAGGATGCCGATGTCGGTGCCGCGCTCGCGCAGCGCCGGTATCTTCAGCGGAAACACATTGAGCCGGTGGTACAGGTCCAGCCTCAACTTGCCGGCCGCAATCGCGCCTTCCGGATCGCGGTTGGTGGCGGCGACGATGCGCACGTCGGTATGCAATTCCTGGTTGCTGCCTATGCGCATGAAGCTGCCAGTCTCCAGAACTCGCAACAGCTTCACTTGCAGCTCGATCGGCATCTCGACGACTTCGTCGAGGAACAGCGTGCCGCCCGATGCGCGCTCGAAATAGCCTTTGTGCTGGCGATCAGCGCCGGTAAAGCTACCCTTCTCATGGCCGAAAATTTCGCTCTCGATCAGTTGCGGCGAGATCGCGCCGCAGTTCACCGGCAGGAAGGGCTGGCGCTGCCGCGCGCTCTGCGCATGGATGTTCTGCGCAACCAGTTCCTTGCCGGTGCCACTCTCGCCCAGCAGCAGCACGCTCGCTTCGGTCGGCGCGACTCGGCTGATGTGTTCGCGCAGCACGCGCATGGCCTCCGACTCGCCGAGCAGCGGCGCCGGCTGGAAGCTGGCGGCCGTGCGCGGCGCATCGCTGCGACCTGCGCTGCGCGAGGCGAGCAATTGCCGCAGATGGCGCAAGTCTGGCGGACGCTCGAGGTAATCGGCAGCGCCGCTGCGAAACGCTGCCACGGCGGCGGCCAGCGTCGCCTGCCCGCTGAGCAGCACGATCGCGGTCCCGGCCTCGCTGCCGCCGTCGGCTTCCTCCAGCAAGGCCATGCCGCTGCCATCGGGCAGGCGATCGGCCACGATCACCCAGTCGGGCACCTGCAGCGACAGCTGCAACTGGCCCTGCCGCAAGCTGGACACCAACTGGCAGCGATGGCCTTCCGATATCAGCGCATCGCGCAAGGCGGGCGCGCCGGCATCGTCATCGACAATCAGCACATGAGACATGGATGCTCACAAGTGATGCGCCAGCGGCAGACCCCTGCTCTGCCGGCCGGTACCGGAAGCTGCGGTCGGCGCGTGGGCGGTCGCGCGACGCGATCGGTCAGCGCGATGGCGATTGTTCTCCCTGAGATTCGCTGCCGGTCGAGCCCTGGCGCTCGCTACGCGGTGACGACTTGCTCCCTCCTGATTGCGAGGTGCCACCGCTGCTGGCACCGGACGAGGAACCGGCATCTTCGCCACTGCGCTGGCAAGCGGCCAATGTCGATGCCACGAACATGGGTATGGCGAGCAATGCGATCCAGCGCTGGTGAGGCCTGTTCATCATGGTTGGGTCCTTTTCGATAGGTAGGGTCATGCCGATACGTGCTGCAGGAGCGCCGCTTGCCTCAGGCCGCTTCATTGGGCCGCGCCCGACGAGCTGCTACCGCTGGTCGCGCTGCCACCGGTGCTGCTGCTGCCCATGGGCGTGCCACTCTCGCTGCCCGAGGTCCCGCCCGACAGGCCCGACGTGCCTGAAGTACCTGACGTGCCCGATGTCCCGGAGGTACCCGAGGGGCTGCCCGGGCTCATCGCACCGTTTGGCGTACCACCCGTACCGCTCATGCCACTGCTACTGCCCGTGCCACTGGTACCGCTGCTGCTACCCGACATGCCCGAAGTACCTGATGTTCCCGACGTTCCGCTCTTCTCGCCCGACTTCTCGCTGCTCGTCCCCGGTGTCGTACCTGGTTCGGCGCCCGGTGTCGTGGTGCCGGCTCCCGAGGTGCCGCCGGCGCCCGGCGCAGGTGTCGTCGATTCTGACGGAGGCGGCGTCGTGGCCGGTGCCGACTGGCTGGGCGTCGTCGTGCTGGTGCCGCCGCTGGTGCCAGGCGCTGCCTTGTCTTCACCAACGCCGCCGCCACCGCGATTGCAGGCTGCGACACTGATCGTCAGCAGGCCCAGGCATATCAGGGTCTTCGTCACTTGCAGTTTTGGATTCATCACCATTCCTTTCAACTAACGATGGAGTCGTAGCTTCAGTCTTGACTGAGGCATGCTGCATAAGTTTCAACACCGGTGTGCTGGCTGTGAGCGGCAGCAAACACGCGCTCAACTTGCAGCAACCTGGCACGGGAGAATTTTTTTCATCATCTGCATCGCCTTTGAGCCAAGGCAGGGTATGGCGCCGCCGCTGGTGCAGATTGTTCTGTTTGTGTTCTGTTTATGTTCTGAATTGGTCGCGCGCGTTTGCGCCGCGTCCTTTCGATGACCGAGGACCGACATCGCCATGACCACTGACCGATCGCTCAAGCGCTTCGGGCTGCTGTATGGCAGTTCGGCCGCGATGATCGCGATGTACCGGCAACTCGAACGCGTGGCCGGCACCGACGCGACCGTGCTGCTCGAAGGCGAAAGCGGCACTGGCAAGGAGCTGGTCGCGCGCACCGTGCACCAGCAGAGCCGGCGCGCGGACCAGCACTTCGTGGCCGTGAACTGCGGCGCGATACCGGCGCATCTGATCGAGGCGGCGCTGTTCGGGCACGAGAAAGGCAGCTTTACCGGCGCATTGAAGCGCCAGAGTGGCTATTTCGAACATGCATCGGGGGGCACCTTGTTCCTCGACGAGATCACCGAGATGCCCTGCGATATGCAGGTGAAGCTATTGCGGGTGCTGGAGAGCGGCAGCTTCCTGCGCGTGGGCGGCAGCGAACTCGTGCAGGTGGATGTGCGCCTGGTGGCGGCTACCAATCGCTCGCTACAGGCCGCCGTACAGCAGGGCAGCCTGAGACAAGACCTGATGTACCGGCTGGCGGTCTTCCCCATCCGCGTGCCGCCGCTGCGCGAGCGCGGCAATGACATCGAAAAGCTGGCGCAATTGTTCCTCGACCAGCTCAATGACGAGGCGCGCACCAGCAAGTCTTTCTCGCGCATCGCGCTGGACCGCTTGCGCAGCCATCCGTGGCCGGGCAATGTGCGCGAATTGAAGAACCGGGTGCACCGCGCCTACATCATGTCGGCTGGCGTGGTGGATATCGAAGAACCCTTGCAGATCGCTACGCGCACCACGGCCGGCAAAGGCGTGCTGAACTTCCCGGTCGGCATGGCACTGGCCGATGCGCAGCGCGAAATCATCCTCGCGACACTGCATCACTTCAGCGGCAACAAGAAGCTGGCCGCCGAAACCCTGGGCATCAGCCTGAAGACGCTGTACAACCGTCTGAAGGCCTACTAGCCTCGCCTTCGCTATCGCCGATAGCGAAGGCGAGGCGTCAGCACGGCCGCGGCGCCCGGCTGGTGGTCCTGCTGCTACGGGGGGAGGAAGTCGAGTTCGCTCATAATCGCCGCACGGCGTGTTTCGCGCGGGATCATTGGCAGCATCCGTGCCATCGCACGGAAGGCGGGATCAGGCAGCCAGCGGCAATGCCTGCGCGGCGCGCAGCAAGAGGCCCGGGTCGCTGTTGGCCAGCAGCTTCGAATCCGACAGCGTCTGCCGGAACTGACGCGCGCCGCGCAGCCCGGTCATCAGGCCGAGCAGATGCCGCACGATGGAATGTAGGCGCGGGCCGCCGGCAGCAAGCTCTCGCTCGATGTAAGGCAGCATGGCTTCGACCACGTCGATGCGGGTCTTCGCTGACGGCTCGTCGCCGTAGTAGCGCTCATCGAAGGCCGCCATCAGCCAGGGGTTGTGATAGGCCTCGCGGCCGAGCATCACGCCATCGACATGCTGCAGTTGCGCATCGATCTCGTCATACGACTTGATGCCGCCGTTGATGATGATTTCCAGTTCAGGGAAATCCTTTTTCAGCTGGTACACGTAGTCATATTTCAGCGGCGGTATCTCGCGGTTTTCCTTTGGCGACAAGCCTTTCAGGATCGCATTGCGTGCATGGACGATGAAGGTCTTGCAGCCGGCATCGGCAACGATGCCGATGAAGTCACGCACGAAGTCGTAGGATTCGACCGCATCGATGCCGATCCGGTGCTTGACGGTGACGTCGATGTCAACCACGTCGCGCATCGCCTTCACGCCGTCGGCGACCAGTGTCGGCTCCAGCATCAGGCAGGCGCCGAAAGCGCCGCGCTGCACGCGCTCCGACGGACAGCCGCAGTTCAGGTTGATCTCGTCATAGCCCCATTGCTGGCCGAGCTTGGCGCAGATCGCCAGCTCGTCCGTCTCGCTGCCGCCGAGTTGCAGCGCCACCGGGTGTTCCTGTTCGCTGAAATTCAGGAAGCGCTGCTGGTCACCATGGATCAGCGAACCCGTGGTGACCATCTCGGTGTAAAGCCAAGTGTGGCGGGTGATCAGCCGATGGAAATAGCGGCAGTGGCGGTCGGTCCAGTCCATCATGGGTGCGACGGACAGGCGGCGCGGCGGGAGGGTTGTCTTCTTGGTCACGGCTTGGAATGCTGGTCAGTGCGGATGTGT
>JACCDR011078003.1_pt1 | contig 35415 bp, 43 predicted proteins | sample 7446431 | NCBI WGS metagenome assembly JACCDR01 (sample SAMN15323443, study PRJNA562643) | freshwater metagenome | isolation source: river surface water | place: USA:Blue River Watershed | collected 2017-08-17 | reverse complement strand
GCCTTGCGCGCCGCCGACATGCGGGCGCGCACCTCGGGATCAGCCAAGGCCGCCTTGCGCGCCGCCGACATGCGGGCGCGCACCTCGGGATCAGCCAAGGCCGCCTTGATCGCCGCCGACATGCGGGCGCGGGTTTCGGGCGGGCGGGGCTTTCCCTTCGGCCAGCTCATGCGGCCTGCCGTTTGGATCGGGCCGGGGGCAAGTCACGCTGGCAGGAAGCCGATGGGGGCGGGGGCAGCAGATCCTCCAGCGGGGCGCGCAGCAGCTGCGCGACGTGCCGGGCGTGCTTCGCCGGCACGTAGTTAAGCTTGCACCACCAGGTCACGCGGGAGCGATCGACACCGACCAGATCGGCCAGCTCGGCTTGCGTCATGTTCGCGACGATCAGATGGAATTTGAGTTTCATGCCGCCCGGTCCATTGGCTCAGGCTGGGGGGCAGAAGCAGCGTCAAGGAGGGCTTCCACAGGCACACCCAACGCCCGCGCAGCTGCCAAAGCGTGGCGCGCAGGAATGGCGGCATCGCGCGGCCACATTTGCACGGCCGTGCGCTTGAGGTTCAGCGTTCGGGCTGCCTGTGTAGGGCCTCCCAGTCGGGTGATGACATCGCGAGCCAGCATGGGCGAACGGTAGTGCGGCACTTCGTGGTCGTGTCAACTCCCCTTACGTGATAACGTCAGAAAATCTGGCGTGCCGACACGGACAGCATCCGCGATCATGGTTCTATGCCACGAAAACCACCCGCTTCTGAGGTGAACGAGCAGGCCGGGCGACGCCTGCACGCTATTCGCGTCGCCGTCTGCAAGGAGATGGACCTGACGCAGGAACAGTTCGCCGCTCAGATTGGCGTCAGCCGACCTGCGCTGGGGAACTGGGAGGCCGGGCGCCTTCCAGATCCCCGGGCCATGGTGCGGTTGCACGCCTGGCTTGGCATTGGGCTGGACTGCATTTATCTCGGCGATCTGCGCGGCGTGCCTTATGGGTGGGCTGTCCGCATCCAGAAGGAGGCCGAGCGGGCGGGCGCGACCTTTCGGGGCATGAACATAGGCGGCGAACGGGCCGGCCTAAAGCAGACCGCGCAGCTCGGGCCGCTGCCCGCAGTCTAGCTGATCCCGGTCACCAACGCGGCGCGCGCGTTCCGTATGAGCCGGTATAGGGGTTATAGTTTCCCGACGCCCCGTAGTTATCACGCTGGGTCGCGTTCGGATTTGTTGAATAATGCGGCTGCACGTAAGTCCCGCGAGGCGTCATATACCCTCTATTGTAGTGGTTGTTTGAATTAGACCCGAATTGCGCGGATGCTGAGATTGGCATCATCATCACCGTCGCAGCGACAAGCACGATTTTCATTGTGACGCTCCTTGTTCGTTCTTCGGCCCCTCGGGACCTCACTACTAAAAGTTGCCATCGGTTCTATATCGGAAATATCCGCAACTGTCATGGCCGGCAAGTTGCGCCCTCAATTTTTCTCTTGACTAAATATCATGAGAATTGACACGTTACCTCCGCAACCTCGGAGGAACCAATGGGCACGCCTTCCCACAACATCACCTATACCCCGGTGCCGCAGGCGGAGCGGGACCGGCAATTCGGTGTCCGGCTGGGGGTCGCCCCGGCCGGGAAGTCCTCGCTTTCCAGCCTCTACATCACTCTGTCCGCCGCCGTGACGGAGGAACTGGCCTGGCCGCCCGGCACCTATCTCGGCCTGTCGATCGGCCGCGATGAAGCCGGCCAGGCGCGCCGCGTTCTGGTGCGCCGGCGCCAGGCGCATGAGGATGGCCGCTACATGCGCCCGCTGCGCGGCGCCGCCGGCAACCGCCAGGTGGTCTTCTCCCTGCCGGATTTGCCGCGCCGTCGCATCGTCGGGTTGCAGCCGGACTGGCAGATCCGCCGCGCGGCCGATGCACGGGACAATCACATCGAGATCGACATTTCCCGCATCACCGCGTCCGGCCATGTGCAGGAGCCGGTGGCATGAAGATCCCTCGGCGAATTCCGTTGCGGCCGGCCTACTGGCTGGGCCAGCGCCTGCGCGTGAGCGTGGAAGATTTCCACGTGGACTGGGACGGCCGGCGCATCGATCTGACCGGCGGGCAGGTGATCGTTCTGGCCACGCTGATCCGCAATCGCGGCCGCTGCGTCAACGCCGATGCCGTGGCCCGCGTGGCGGCGGAGCATGGCCATGCGCTCGCCGCCAGCCGCAATTCCCTGGGCGTGCAAATCCACCACCTGCGCCGGATCTTCGCGCGCGTCGGCGCGCCACCCTTCATCGGCACGGGGCACGGGCGCGGCTACGTGATCCCGGCCGAGCTGCCGGCGATCGACGGCGCGGAGGGCCTGTCCCATGGCTGATGAAATCCGCCCGGGGATCGACCCCGTGCCGCCGATCGCCAACGCCCTGGCGCACCAGGCGGGCTATCTGGAAGCCACGGTCGCCGGCGGCGCGGCGCAAATTCCCGCCGCGCCCCTGGCGCAGCAGGCCCGGCATATTCGTGCCGTGATCGATGCCGTCGCCGGCGTGGAACGCGAATTGCTGGCCGCGCGCGCCGAAATCGCCCGGCTGCGCGCCGAACTCAAGGAAGCCTATGCGGGCCAGGAGGCCATGCCATGAACACTGCTAAGGAACGCCTGCTGGCCCAAGGGCCGGTCTATCTGGAACGCATGGACACGGTTCCCGCCCTGCGCATGCTGGCCGATATCCATGAGGTCGCGGCAGCGGACGCCAAGGGGCTGGACAGTGGCAGCTGTGCCGTGCTCGCCCAGGTCCTGCGCACCTTGGCATGGCGCCACGGGCATCTCGAGCGGAGCTTGCAGGCATGAGCGCGCGCACAACAAGCCCTGCCTCGGACCAGGACCGGCTGCACGCCATCGGGGTGCAACTATGCGTTTTGAAGGGGGAGTCGGCCACCTTCGATGGCGACACGTTGCGCGCCCTGGGTGAGTTTCTCTGCCGCGCCGCCAATGACATGCGGCGGATGGAGCGCGCCCTGAATGAAATCGTCGCCGAGGCGGCGGAGGAAGCCCGCCAGGCTGAAACGCCGCATGCCGCGATCATTGCCCAGTTGCTGCGCGATGCCAAGCGCGCCGCCCACCGGGCCAAGCAACTGGGAGGCTGGGATGTCTGACATGAAGTCGCTGAAGGTGGAATTGCACCCCGACCAGCCGGGCCGCACGCCGCCTTCCATCTTGCGGGCGCTGCTGGCTCTCGAAACCGCGATTAGCCGGGAGCACGACCGGTCCACGAGACCCTTATGCCTGTGGGCCGCCAGTGATGCCGAAGGCGTGACTGTTTTCAGTGCCTCGGCCCTCTCAACGTCCGGCCAGGCGCTGTTGCTCAGTTCGGCGCTGCAAGGGCTCAAGCATGGCTAACACCACGATCTCGGTTCTGGCCGCCCTGAAGCTGGCCGAAGTGGCGCCCATCGGCTGGGACCGGGTTGGCCTCATGGCGCTGGGGATGTGGGGCACGGAACTGGTTTGGCACGCCGCGAAGGCGGGCTACAAGGCGTTGAGGACGTGGGCAACCCGCACATGAACCAGGCACGGCTTCTACAGGCCGGAGAGGTCGCGGTGATCCTGGGCATGCCGAGCGGCCGCAGTTTTCTGGCCCGGCTGCCTCGCTTGCGCGGGCACGGGTTTCCCGCCACCGTCCCGGGCTGCGGCCGCCGCTGGGATCGCCGCGCGGTGGAAGCCTGGCTGGATCGCTGCGCGGCCAGGGAGGACCCAGGGGGGACCCAGGGGGGGCACCCTGGGGAGGAATTGATCCGCCGCATCTATTCGGGCGACTTGTTCAGAACAGCCACGGGGGGAAACCCATGAAAATTCGCCATCTGGTGCGCAAGCAGGGCGCCGGCGGTGTCCTGCTGTTCTACTGGCAGCCGGCCCAGGAACTGCGCCAGGCCGGCTGGCTGGCGCGCCCTCTGCCCGCCAGCCCGGCGGACGCGGCGCGGGAGGCGGAGCGGCTGAACGCGGCGGTGGATGCCTGGCGGCGGGGCCAACCGGCGCCGGATGCGCCGGCCGCCGCCATCGCCCTGGCGCGGCGCAAGGCCCCGCCGCGCGGCACTGTCGCCGCGCTGGTGCTGGACTACAAGGAAAGCCGCTGGTGGCAGTCGCTCGCGCCGCGCACGCGCAAGGAATACGGCTGGGCCCTGGATCTGATCGAGCGCTGGGCCGGGGACCAGCCCGTTGGCGCCATCACCGCCCCGGCCGTGCAAGCGTTTTATGAGGGGCTGCGCCGGCGCGTGGAAGGCCGCGGCAAGGCGCGCCGCGTGGTGGAAACGCCGGCGCGCGCCGCCGCCGCCGTGCGCGTGCTGCGCCTGCTGCTGCAGGTCGGCGTGCGCCTCGGCTATGTCACGGACAACGCGGCCGCGCGGCCGGCCATCAGCCATCGCCGCCAGCGGGAACCCGTGCTGTGGTCGGCGGCGGCCGTGTGCCACATGGCCGCCACTGCCGATCGGCTGGGCTGGCGCAGCGTCGGCACCGCGATCCTGCTGAACGAATGGATCGGCCAGCGCGTGGCGGACGTGCTGGCACTGCCCGCCTGGTCGCTGGAAAGTGCCGGCCTGGTGCTGCGCCAGGGCAAAACCGGCCGGCAAGTGGCGTTGCCCGTGCACCTGGTGCCCCATCTGGTCGATCGCCTGCGCGCCGAAGCCGCGCGCCCCGGCACCGTGCGCAGCCTCAGCCACCTGCTGCTGCACGATCGCACCCACCAGCCCTGGCACCTGTCCACGTTTGAGCACGCCTTTGCCGAAATCCGCGCCGAAGCCGCCAAAGCCATGCCTGACTGCGCGGATTTGCTGTTCCGGGAGCTGCGCCACACCGCCGTGACCCGCATGCATGAAGCCGGCCTGGAAGCCCTGGCCATCAGCTCCATCACCGGCCACACCCCAGGCAGCGTCCAGGCCATCCTGGATCGCCACTACCTGGTCCGCACCACCGCCGCCGCCGAAACAGCGTTCACGCGCCGGCTGCGGCATGAGAGGGGGGAGTGACCATGGCGAAAGATGGTTGCTGGAAATGTCGGCATTGGAAGGGCTGGCGTGATGAGGACTGGCCGGGGCACCACGAAGGACAGTGCCGGGCACGTGCACCGTTACTGACCAGGGATGAATGGCACCGCGCGGATTGGCCGAGGACTCAAGGCGACGATCTTTGCGGGGATTTTCAGGCCGCGCCGCGAGCATCCGATGGGTAGCAACGTCGTTAACCTGGACGAACGCAGCTCGCACGCGGCCATCCACTATGCCTGCATGGCCTGCGCGCACGACTGGAACGCCGCCTTCCCTCCCACGCCGGACCTATCACTGGAATGCCCCCAATGCCACGCCCCGGCAGGCGAGCCCGTGGCCCTGGACGATTGGGACTGGTTCACCCGCTTCATGACCGGCCCGAACCATGACAAGCGCACCCTGGTGCTGCTGAACGCTGCCCGCCAGGCCCGCAAGAACAACCCGCGAACCTGAGTTTGAAGACGGGTTGGAATGCCAGTTGGAATATTGCGCGCCGAAGCCCGCAACCCATTGAAACCATGGTGCCGACGGTCAGGATTGAACTGACGACCTACTGATTACGAACTCGGGCCACAATCCCACAAGCTCAAAGCGCCTTCAAACTTGGCCTGACAGCACCAGGTCATAGCGCGCGATGTTCCCCGAGCTCATCAACAGGCGGATATGGGTGATCGTGCCACCGGCGCCGCAAACGCCCATGCTATGCGCGATTTCCAGACCGGCACTTGTTCGATAGGCCAACTGGCCGTGCGTGATCTTATTCGCCTTGTCGATATCCACATGGCCGAAGGCACGCGCGGAACTGCTCATGGAATTGGTGGTGTTCGCGGTCAGCAGGATTTGCGCCTCTCCGCTGGAGCCCGCATGCTCATCACCAGCCCCTGAATGGTCCGCCACCATGTGCTCGTAGTTCGTGCCCGCCAGATAGCTGACAGCGTTGTCCGTGCTGAAGCGCAAATGCAGGTCAGCCACTGCGGACGAAGGTGCCACGTCTCGAACGTCCAGCCTGTATCGGGAATAGCCGGATGGCAGCTCGATATCGACAGTGGCCACCGCGCTGGTCCCGCTCGTGGCGGACAAGCGCACCCATGCCGCGTCGGTCGATGTGTCGTTGGTCAGCAGATTGGCGGGCGGGGTGACCAGCACGTAGTGGCCCAGGTCGGGGTCATAGCGCGTGACCACCGGCTGATTGGTGAACAGGTCGCCGGCTGCCAGGGCGGTCATGGTGCCGGCGTCGTTGACCTTGCGCAGGTTTTTGGTGACGGCCCCCACTGTGATGGTCGGCGCCGCGCCGCAAGCCGTGTGGGGCTTCCAGGCCAGCTCGAAGGGGCGGTCGTAGTCGAGGGTCGTCACCGGCGGCGCCACGGTGTAGGCGGTCGAGGTGCCGGTGCTGACGCCGCAATAGACCTGGCCGAACAGCTCGGTCATGCTGCGCTGGCGCATGCCGATGCTGAGAAGCCGGAACAAGGTGCCGTCGTGGATGACCTCGATAAAGGTTGACGGCGGCAGGTCGCCTTCCACCAGGGCCGAGGAACCATCGCCTTTGCGGATGGCCAGTGCGCCAAGGCTGGAGACGTTCAGGGTCACGGCGCCGGTGTTGCCGGTGCCCGCTGATGGCGTGATCAGCAGCACGCGCACCCCCGCGGCATAGGCGGCCAGGGCCGGCGAGGGGGTCGCGATCATCACGTCCGCCGTGCCCGTGGCCTGGCCGGCCCAAACCACGGTGTCGGTGATCACCGCCGCGCCGGTCCCGAAGTTGGTGGGCGTGCGAAACACCGTTCCGTCATAGACCACGCGCTGCAGCGCGCCGGATTGCACGTCTCCGGCGGCCAGGTCGGTCGATGCGGTGCCCTTTTTCCAGGCCACGGCGCCCACGCCGGAAACGTTGATCGTGGTTGCTGCCGTGTTGGTGGCGGAGGCGATGAAGATGAATTCCTGGCCGGCCGCGTAGGCGCTGATTGCCGGCACCGTCGTGAGCGTGATGGCGTTGGCGGTGCCGCCGGCGGTTCCGGCCCAGATCGGCGGCGAGCCGGTCACGGTTCCGGTGGGGATCGGGGCCAGCACCAGGTCGCCGTTGGCATCGAAGCTCAGCACTGTATCGGCGCGCAGGCCCGCCGTGGGCATGTCCTCCGGGGTGTAGTCGTCCGCCGTGCGGATCAGCACGTTGGACGTGGCGGGGTTGGCGCGCTCCTGCTGCATCATCAGTAGGCGATTGAAGTCCTGGTTCAGGGCTTCGGCCGTCATGTCGCCGCCGTTCTGGAAGTAGCTGGTGCGCTCCAGCGTCATCTCGCTGGCGATCGTGATGCTATCGTTAAGCGTGGCGCCGGTGGTCAGCACGATCGTCCCGCCTGCCTCCTCGTTCACGCCGGTCACGGTGTAGTCGGCTGCCAGCGTCAGCGTGGTCTGGACCCCGCTGCGCACGCGCGTCACCAGCAGGTCCTCCTCGTCGTAGATCGGGAAGGCGTAGCTGAACACGGTTTGCCCGGCCGTGGCGACGAAGGGGCCGGAGCGGCGATCGTTGGCGGATACGGTGTTGATGGTCATAGCGGCCTCACTGAAAGGCGGAAAAGCTGGAGCCGAGCGGCTGCTGGCCGAAGTCCTGGAAGCGCTGGCGCCGCTGGCGCTGCATGAAGCCGGGCGAAACAGCCTCTCGCATGCTGTTCAGGATCAGCAGATCGAGCGCTGGCCGGGCGTACCACAGATTGATGAAGGGGGTGTTTTGCAGCGCGACATTCAGCGCCCTGCCTGCCTTGCCGTCGCCGTCCCGGGCCTTCATGAACAGGTCAACGACATTGGCCGCGGTGCTCACCCCTGGGCCGGCCATGGTTTCCAATGGCGTATTGCCGAACCGGCTGGCCTGCGCGAACAGGAAGTCGCCATAGATGCCCGCGCCACCGCCCTGCTGCAGCGCCGCCAGCCATGTCTTCGGCTTGGACCAATCGCGCGGGCCATAGCCGCGCAGCATGTCCTTCATGGTCATGGCCAGGGCACCCGTCACCGCCGTTCCGGCAATGAGGATGCCCAGGTTTCGCGCCTGCAAGGCACGCTCCTCCGGGCTGTAGCCCAGCATGGCGCGGCCCAGCACGCGCTGCGTGAAGGCAATGGGGTAGCCCTTGAACTGCAGCAGGATGCGCACGGCTTCGCCGGTGACCGTGCCGGGTGAATGGCCCAGCGTGGTGAGCCTGCGGGATGCCGCGTCGGTCTCCAGGTAGGCGAAGCCCATCTCGTCGGCGAAGAAGCGGCGCAGCTGGATCTCCAGCGCGTCGCGCTTGGCATCCAGCACGCGGTCCACGCGGCGCTGCCAGTCCGCTTCCTCCGCCGTGGTGGCGGACTGGCGGGCGGTGGCACGATCCTCCACGCGCCGGGTGAAGGCGGCCAGGTCGTTCTCGCGCTCATTCCACCAGCTCAGCAGCGTTTGCAGGCGCTTGGTTTCCATTTGCGCCAGCTCGCGCTTGACCTGGCCGGTGGCGCGGCGCAGCGCGTCCAGCCGGGCGCGCAGCTCACCCTCGGCACGCGCGGCGCGGATCTCGGCGGAGCCCGCGTCCAGGTAACGCTCGGCGCGCGGCGTGAACGGTCGATCGGGTTCCGGGGCCGCGCTGTCCCAGGCACGGCCGTCCGCCAGGGCCTGATGGAATTCCGCCAGTTCCGACAACCGCGTTCGCAGCATAGTCATGCGGCCCTGCAGCGCCTCGACGCGCCGATCGGCGGCACCCTCGCTCAGGCGGTTCACGCGCTGCAGGGCTGCCAGGCCGCTTTGCAGCTGCGCGTTCAGCCGTTCGGTGCGCCGCGTTACCCATCCGGCTTCCTGTTCGGTGGCGCGGGCGCGTGCCGCCGCGCGGCTGGCACCGCCGGCCTGCATTTCCTCCAGCTCGGTCCTGGCCAGGCTTGCCAGCGTGCCGCGCGGCAGGTTCCGCACCAGGTCCGGGGTGACGTAGCGGTTGCCGTCCTCCGCGACACGCGCCAGGCCGCGCACCGCGTTCCATTCCGTGGCCCCGATGCCATGCTGGCGCAGCACGTTGGTGTAGCGGGCGGGCAGATCGTCCCACGCGGTTTCGGCGTGGTAGCCCATCCAGCGCGCGGCCATCCGGGCGGCGCCGGCCTTGCTGGCGTCCTGCCACCACATCATGCCCTGCCAGCAGAACATGGCGTTGGTGATCCGGTGCAAGCGGCCCATCGGCATGTCCTCCGCCAGGCCAGCCGCCGCCACGTGGTTCTTGATGCCATCCAGGCCCGCGTCCAGCACCGCGGCGATTTCACGCATTTCGCCGGCGCCGCGGCCGCGCAGCGTCTCGGCCACGCTTTCGGTGATCGCGCGCCCCAGCGGCATGCCCTGGTAGGTCAGCGCCGAAAGCCTCGTGCTCAGGTCGGAAACCGATGACACAACGGCGCCGCCCAGCTTCGCCAGCGATTGCCAGGCCCGGAAGGCGGCGCCGATCTGCGCGAAGCGGATGTCGCCAGGGCTGCTGGTCACGCCGGAGAACTCCGCCCAGGCGCTGGTCAGGCCGTTTTGCTTGCTGGCCGGGTCCAGCGTGCGGGCCTGCTGCTGCCGTTCTGCCGGGGTCAACGCCGGGTCGGATGCCGCCTGGCGCTGCAAGGTCGCGCGCAAGCGGTCCCACATGGCGGTGGGGTTGGGGCCCAGCTTCTCCATCTGCGCCGCCATGCGCGCGGCGTGGTTGATGTGGCTGGCCATGGCCGCGTGAATATCTGGCGTGCCGAAGCGCTCGGCATATTGGGACCAGGCATCGGCGTCCCGGAAATGCAGGGTGCGCGAATGCGACAACAAATTGGCCAGGTTGGCCGGGCCGGTGCGTTGGCCCAGCTCCGCCGCGCTGGCCTGGCGAGACACGCCGGTTGATATCTCCTTGTGAATATCGCGCAGCATGGCCTCGGCTGCCTCGGCCGGCATGTCCTGGAATGTTCTCCGCGCATCTAGGCGCGGCGTGATGAAGTCACGCCATTCCTCGAAGCTCGCCTTCACCACGCGCGCCGGGTCGTGGCTTTGCGGGCTCCACCCTTCCAGCTTGCCGATCGTCGCGCCCAGGCGGTTCAGGTCCGTGCGGATCATGTCGGTGGCGATTTCGCCATAGACCCGCGCCAGCCGTTGGGCGGAAGGGTTGCCGGTAATTCCCGGCTGGCCGCCTTCGCCCAGCTCGCGCATTTCCCGCACCACGGCCTGGGAGAATTCCCGGTTGCCGCTCTGCACCAGGCGCGCGGCTTCCTTGTCGCGCACCATCGCCAGGTTGAAGGTCTCCATGTAGCGGGCGCGGTAGGCCAAGGCCGTGGCGGCAATGGAATTCCGGCCTTCGTCCGCCAGCCTGGTCGTGCCCTCGGCATAGGCCAGCAGCGCCTTGCGGCGGCTGATGCCGGCACCGGCGCGCACCGTCTCGATGTGGCGCAGCGCGCTGTCGAACACGATGGCCGCCAGCGCGGCCTGGCGCTGGGCGATGCGCGCGGCGATCTGCGCCTGGCTGGCATCCTCCGCCGCGGCGGCGCGCAGCCTGGCGTCCAGGTTGTCAATGTTGCCGGCGGCTTCCAGCGCCGCGCGGCGCGCTTCCATGCGGCGGATCAGGTCGGTGGCCTCGTCCGCCGTCAGCGTGTCGCCGGATGCGGCGCGCACGGCGGCGATGCACTCGGGGGAAACCGGCATATCAGCCTCCCAACGCGCAGGTTGCGGCGGCGTCCCAGGTCTCGGGTGCGCGCTCCGTCTTCGCCGCCAGCGCCTCGATCGTGGCGATCTCTCCGGCGATATCGTCGGGCAGGCGGCCTTCGGCGCGCAGGCGGGCGAGCTCCTCGCTCAGGCTTGCGGTCTCCGCGTCAAGGCCGCGCGCCTCGGCTGCCTTGGCCACGGGGTCGGTCTCGGTTCGGGCCGGGGCGGGTGGCGGCGGTTCCGGCACGTCCGGCGGCGGCGGCGCGTAGCTATCCAGGCGCAGGTCGCGCAGCCCCGCCGGTGCATCCAGCCTGGCGTCGCGGAAGGCGGCGCCCAGCACCTCGCCCAGGCCGGGTGGCATGGTGCCGAACATATCGGGCTCCGTGGGCGCGGCGCGCGCGTGCCGGGCGTAACTTTCGAGGCGATCGGCGATGGCCTCGCGCCCCACGCCGCCCAGCGTGTCGCGGTTCGGGTGGCGCAGCAGCAATTCCAGGAAGGCGCGCTCCGCCGTATCGGCATGGCCGCCGAACAGATCCAGTTGGTCCAGCGCGGCGCGCAACGGCAGGTTCGCGTCCCGCACGGACTGGATGCGCCGCACCGCGCGCACCAGGGCGTCGATGGCGTCCAGCTCGGGCCGCACCTGGCCGGCTTCGCGCGCGGCCCGCATATCCGCAATGGCCGGCGCCGCGTCCATCAGGCCGCGGCCGATCGTCTCGTCGGCGGTTTCCGTCAACCGCGCGATCAGCTGCGGATCGTCATAGGCGCGGGCCGCCAGGGCGCGGCGCAGGCGGGTGATGCCATCCGGCGTCAGCGCGCCCTCGCGGGACAACGCGCGCTGGTCGCGACCCGGCAGGGCGGCGATGAAGGCGCGGTGGAAATCGGCGTTGGCCGCCGCCGCCAGGTCGCGCGCGCGCAGCAGCGCCAGGATTTCCGGGCGGATGGCCTGGGCATCGACGCGGGCCTGCTCGCCCGGGGTCAGCGCGTCGATCGTGTCCAGGTTGCTTTCGTTGACGAAGCGCCGGCGCGCGGGGCTGTCCAGTTCGGAAACCCGCCGGCGGATCAGAACCGGCTCGCGCATCTCCGCCGCGTCCGCGAAGCCGGCGCGCGTCAGCATGGCGCGGTAGCTCTGCGCGGTGGGCAAACCTTCGCGGTAGGCGGTGGCGATCGCCAGCACGCGGCCATTGCCGCTTTCCACCAGGTTGTCCGGGCCGATGATCGGCGCGCCCGTGGTGGTCAGCGGGCTGGCCTCCAGCTCCTCCGGGCGCAGCCGGGCGGCGATGTTGCGCACCTGCGCCTGGCGCTCCGCCGTGGATCTGTCGCGCGGCTGCAGCTCGGCCGCAAAGGCGGGGTTTTCGCCGAAATCCGGCAGGCTGTGGCTGGCGGTCAAGCTTTCGGCTTCCACCACCTCATAGCGCAGGCGCACGTCGGTTCCGGCGGGCGTGCTGGCGCGGGTTTCCACGCCGGGCGCCGCCCTGCCGGACGCCTCCAGCGGGCGCGCGGCGGCACGGCCGGACAGGCTGGCATCGGCCTCCGGCTGCATCATGGCGCGCAGGCGCCGCGCCTCGGCGCGCAGGGTTTCCACCTCCTGGCGCATGGCGGGGCTGGCCTGGGCCAGGTTGATCTCGTCCCCGTCCGCCAATTGGCTCGCCGCCGCCGTCAGGTTGCGCAGGGCGGCGTCTTGCGTGCTGGCCGGTAGGGGGGTGGCGGGCGGCGCGTCAAGCCGCCCTGCCTGCCGCCCAATGGCGGCAGAGAGGCCGGCCCCCAGCACGGCACCGCCGGCCGCGCCCAGGGCCAGGTCCTGCACCACGTCCGCCCAGGTGATGTCGTCACCGAATGCCTGGCGACTGCCCTGCACGGATGGCATCGCCAGCAGGTTGCCGGCCGTGGCGTCCAGCGCGCCGGCGCCGGCGCCGAATGCCGCGCGGGCGCCCAGCGCGCCGGTGCGCGCGGCTTCGGCGGTTTCCCCCAGGCGTGCCATGTGGGCGCCCAGCCGGCCGGCGCGGGCGGCATACAAAGCCGGCCCGGCGAACGGGATGAAGTTCTCCGGCGTGGGCAGCGCGCCCAGCACGGCCGCGCCAAAGCCCAGCGCCATCTCGCCGATGCCCGCGTCGCGCCGATCGATCAGCCGGCGCCTTGCGGCGTTCTCGTCGTGGATTTCCGCCAGCGCCCGGGCTGTGGCGCGGGTCATGTCCGCGCGATAGGGCAGCCGGTCGCGGTGGAATTCGCTGGCTTGCCATTCATCGCGGGTTAGCGGCCGGCTCTCATCGGCCAGGAACGTGCTTTCGACCTCGGCCCGGTTCAGCCGAATGCCGGCGCCAACCTGCCCCAGCGCTGTCTGCCAGAACCCTTCCGCCAGGTTCGCGCCGAGGTAGTCCCCGAGGCCGGGCGGCGGGTCGGCCGCGCGCAGCATGTCGAGCGGGGAGAGCGCGGCGCTGGGCGCGGGGGCATCACCGAAGCTCATGGCAGCGCCTGGTCTTCGGCGAAGCCGGGGATGATGCCGCCGCGCTGGCGCCATTGCAGCCGGCGGGTGGCGCGCAGCAGGTCAGCGGGTGTGGCCGGGGCCGCCGCGCGGGCGGCCAGCGCGTCGGCGGCGGTGGTCAGGATGGGCTGGCCATCAACCCCCGCCAGCGGCGCCGGCAGGCCGCGCGAATAGAGCGCATAACGGCCGGCACCATGGTCCACCCATACCGCCTGGCTTTCCAGCGCGCGCAGCTGCTGTGGGCTCGTGGCGCGCTCCGCCAGGCGGGCGCGGCGCAGTTCCCGCAGGCCAGCCTCCAGCTTGTCCGGGTCGGTGCCGGCGGGGGCGGAGACCAGCACGCCCTGGTCCGGCCGGTTCACGATCACGCGGCCGCCGAACATCTGTTCGTAGATCTCCCGGGCATCGTGCGTACCGGTGCCGCCCTGGCGCGCCAGCGCGACCTTCTCGAATAGCCGCTGCTCATGCTCGCCGGCCTGGACAAAGCCGGCGCCGGCGGTGGCCACTGCCTGGGCGCGGCGCAGGCCGCCCAGGCGGTCGTCGTTATCCCACACGCCCTGCACCCCGGTGGTGACGGTGCGGCGCGTGGTCGCGTCCATGCCGAGCTTGGAGGCATCCACGGCGAGCTCGCCGGCGATCCTTGCGCCCAGCGCCTCCCCCGCGCGGCGGGCAATCGCGGCACCGACGATCAGGTGCTCCTTCAGACCAGCGCGCTGGAGCTGGTCGAAGATGCGCGCGCGATGTTCATCGCTTTCGATCACGGCGGCGAAGCCGGACAGCCGGCGGAGCTTGTCGTGCTCGGTGGGCAGGCCATCCAGTTCCGCCACCAGGCGCTTGGCCACCGCATCCGGCAGTGGCCGGCGCTCGGCCTCGGGCACGCCCAGGCGTTCCTGTTCCCAGTCCAGCAGGCGGATCAGGTTGCCCATCGTCTCGGGGGACTGGCCGGCGCGCGCCATCATGTCCTGCGCCGGGCGGCTCAGGTTCGCGACATAGCCGGCCGGGTCGTCCTTCAGGCCCTGGCGCTGGGCCGTGGCGGCGGCGGCATAGGCTTGCAGCAGCAGGCGATTTTCCGCCGCGCGCGCGCCTTCCACGCTCAGCTGCGCCATGGCCGCGGCCTGCTCCGCCGGCGGCAGGCGCAGCGCTTCCTGGGTGCGGCGGTGGATCTCCGCCTTCAGCGCGATCTCCTCGTTGATCCTGGCGATCTGCTCCGGGCGCAGGCCGGCCGCGCGGCCTTCCTCGGGCCCCAGCTGCTCCGCCTTGCCGGTGGCTTCCGCCGTGGCGGTCAGGTCCGCGATGCGTGCCTGCGCGGCGACGCCGGAGATTTGCGCGCCGCGCGCCCGGGCCGCGTCCAGCACGGCGGCGGCGGCCTTGGGATCGGCCATGAACAGATCGGTGCCGACGGCGAAGCGGTTGGCGATTTCCTGCACCCGCTCCGGCGTCGTCGCGTTGGCCAGGTCCTGGCTGGCGGTGAACAGGTGCTGCTGGCTGGCCAGTTCCTGGCGCTTGCGGATCGGGTCATGGCCGGCCGCGCGGAATTCGTCATCGCTGATGTCGTTGGGGGGCGGCGCGCCTTGCTTTGCTGCCTCGATGTTTTGGGTATGCAGCGGCTCCAGCCGCGCGCGGGCGGCGCTTTGCCCTTCGCGCTGCTGCGCGTGCATCCGGGCCAGCTCGCTGTGCATGGCACGGGAAATTTGCATCGCCTCGTCCAGCGGCAGGCCGGCCGAGGATGGCAGCAGGGTCTCCAGGTAGCGCTGGGTTTCAGCGGGCAGCTTGCTGTCATCCCCTCCGGCACGGCGCACGGTGACCTCGCCGGCGTTGTAGGCGGCCAGGGCGGCGCGCAGGTCTCCGCCGAACGCCTGGCGCAGCTTGCCGAGATATTCCGCCGCCCAGGGGATGGCTTGGGCTGGATTGTCGATCTGGTCTGCCGGCAGTGGGCGCATGCCGTAGCCGGGATTGGCGGCAGTGGATGGCATGATCTGCGCCGGGCCGCGCGCGCCTTTCGGGGAAACCGCGTTGGCATTGCCACCGCTTTCCAGACCAATTAGCGCGCGGAACACCTGCTTGGGCAGGTTGTTTCGTTCTGCCGCCTCGTCAATCGTCGGAACCCATTCCTGCGGCACCTTGGCCGCGACGGCGCGGGCGGAAGGAGCCGTGCCAGGTGCGCCGCCAAGATTGGCGGCATCCCAGTCGCGCACAAATTGCTCGGGATCGTCGCTGGCCCGCATGTGGCCCATCGCCATGTTGGCGCGGCCGCCGCGCGTCCATTTCTCCCACAGGCGCTGCATTTCCGGCAGGCGCAAGGTGCCGGTGCGGGTCGGGTCGGCGGGGTAGGACTTGCCGTCCAGGACGAAGGCTTCCTTGGGGCCGCGACCGATCAGGTCGCCCAGGAAGCCTGCATCCTCGCGGCGCAGATCAGCAACGGCTTGCGGGTCTGTCGCCACGGCGCCGGCAGCGCGGTCGCGGGCGGCCAGGCGCGCGGGCATGGCCTCGTTGAAGCTGGCCAGGTCCTGGTCCGCGACGAAGCGATCGGACTGCCCCCGCACGTGGTTGGCATACGGGCGGGCCTGGGCATCGAAGCGTTGCGTGAACAGCGTGCGCGTGGTTGGCGGCAGGTCCGCGGCCGCGCCGTCGCGCCATGCCTGCGCCGCTTCGGCGAAGGCCGTGGGGTTGGTGGCGTGTTCAGTGGCCAGCCGGTCCAGGGTTTCCCGCCCGCTGATCTCCAGGCGGCGCAATCCGCTCTCGGTGGCCGCGCGGTTATAGGCGTCCCGATACACGCGGCCGCCGCCTTCCATCCGCGCGTCCGGGCTTTTATCGCCATCGACCAGGCCGGCCTCGAACGCGCTCTGCGCGACCGATCGGGTCTGCTCGGCTATCAGCCGCTCCGTCATCCTGTCGAAGCGGTCGGAAAGGGTCAGCAGCGCCGATGCCCCGCCGTCCGGGACTTCCGGTTCGCGCATCCGGGCAGGCACGTCCAGCCCGGCCTGCAGGGAGAGTTCGGGGGCCGCGGGCGTGCCGCGCGCGAAGGGATTACCGCGTGGGGGCATCAGGACAGCAACTTGCTGCCAATCTTGTCGCCGGAAGCAAGGGCGGCAAGTGAGTTCGCGCGTGTCAGCCCGCTGGCCAGGGAACTGCCGATGCCGGTCCACAGCAGGGTGTCGGCCTTGTCGTCCAACAGCGCGGCGCGCGTGGCCTGGTTGGCCGCGTCCAGCCGCGCGGCGGAGGACCGCATGCCGGCGTTGGTCTGCACGATCTGCGTTTCCCGATCGGCTTCCGCCGTGGTTGCTTCCTCCAAGGTTGCCGGCGTGCCGCTGTCCAGCACGATGCCGGCGCCGGCATAGCGCGCGCGCTGCGTGGCCAGGGTTTTCAGCATGGTCTCGCGGATGCGGTTCGCCTCTTGCTGGCCGCGCACCAGTTCCATCTGCGCGGTGATGGATCCGCGTTCGGCGGCCAGCCGCGCCATCTCCGCCTGCGCGGATGCCTGGTTGGAAGAGCTGATGACGCCGGCGATGCCGGTGCCGACACTCACCAGCGTGCCAATGCCGGAAACGACCGTGCCGATTGTCGATGCCAGCGCCGCTTCAACACCCACCGCGAGCAACAGGGACTCGGCCATTACAGCGCCCCCACCTGGATCTTGTAGCTGATCGCCAGCAGCTCCAGCGGGCCCGGCACCGGCTGCTCGATCTTCACCACATGCCGCTCCTTCCAGCCGGCCAGGCCGCGCACCTTCACGTCCTCGGTGACGGTGGGCGGCGGCTGGTCCAGCGGGCTGTCCTCGCCGGCGCCCGGGGCCAGGAAGGATTGCGGCCGGTCATTGACCGTGAAGCTGCCGGTTCCGTTCACGCGCAGGCCGATCTCCACCACCCGGCACTTGCGCCCGATCAGGGATCCCGTGGGATCCCGCGGCTCAAGCGGCATGGGCCAGATTTGCGGCGTGAAGGTCAGGCCGATTTCCGCGCGCGTGCACATGCGCGGCAGGGCCAGGTTGCCGCCCGCCGTAACGGTCGCGGTGCCCAACCAGGCACCGTCCAGGATCATGCCCACTTCGAGCCCCGCCAGGTGGAACAGGCCCGCCACGTCATCGAAAGGCGTGGCGCTTTCCACCAGCACCGAAGCGTCCAGCAGCGCGTCCTCGTCATACTCCTCGATCCGCACGGCACCGTCGCGCAGCACGGCCGCGAACACCTCGCCGGAGCGCAGGCAGCTGGTGGATTTGAACTGGCCCTGCGTGTCCCAGTTGGTGAAGGCCACGATCTCCTGGTCCCGCGCGATCGTCAGCAGGGTAATCGTGCCATCCGCGTTCGTGATCAGCACGTTGCTGCCATCCGTGCCGGTGCCCCCGATCATCATTTCCAGCTGCACCGGCGCGGCAATCAGGTGCGATGACAGGAAGCTGATCAGGTCGGACGCCCATGCCTGCTCGATGTCGCCGTAGACGAACTGCCGCAACGCAGCGCCCCGCGCCTGGGCGAACAAGGTGGCGCCCTCCACGTCCGTCGTGCGCACGCCCGGGTCCGTGCCGTAGGTCGATTGGCTTTTGAGGTCGATGGTGCGCGGGGTGATGATGTTGCCGGAGACCTCCGCGAACTCGGCGCCGGCGGTGAAAATCTGCAGCGTTCTGCCGGAGACGATCTGGTGGATCGCGTTGATCTGGCGCCCGTCGATGGTGGCATAGATCCCTTCATCGTCCAGCGCGGTGCCCTGGTTGAAGTTGAACGGCTCACCCACCACGCTGGCCATCAGGCTGGATGGCCGGGACTTGAAGCCCCCGATCCAGAACCGGCCCAGGTGGAAATCCCCCGCTGCTGGCCAGCCACGGGTGGCCGAAATCACCGGCTCCTCCAGGGACCATTCCGATATCGCGGACAGCGATCGGAATTGCGCTTCCGCCTGCGCCGGCCGGTCGCCGCGCCCGAAAAACTCCTGGTTGGGGGATGTGGCGGCGGAGCCGGTGCGAAAGCTGGCCAGCACGTCCCCCACCAGGTGCGTGCTGTCCGTGAAGCCGGTGATGCGCACCCGGCCGCCGTTGCCGTGGAACTGCCAGCCCACCATGTCGGCGGTGGCGATCGCGGCGGAGAATGTCAGCGTGATGCCCTTGCCGGAGGCCGCGGAGGGGGTGACCGTGCCGGTTGGCGTGATCAGCCCATAATCGAAGCTGGGGATGTTCTGCCAGGGCAGCGCGCCCAGCGTCCAGCTGCTTTCGGACACGCCGCGGCGCAGGCGCTGCGTTTCGATGTCGGGGTTCAGGATCACCATCGTGTCGGCCGATTGCGTCCAATTCAGCAACGGCACCTGCGCGGCGGTCCAGGGCGCGCCCGTGCTTTCCGAGACCAGCGCACCGTTGCGGTTGAGCACCCGGAACTTCCCGGCGGTCAGGACGATCGTGTAGACCTGCGTGGTATTGAAGGCGAAGGCGGCGGTGCGCACCGCGTCCGTGCCATCATCCAGGGACAGGCGATGGCGCCAGCCGCCGCGCCGGCGCATGCCGCCCTGCAGCCGCACCCGCACATTGCGGCCCCGGGAAACCCCGCTTTGATAGCGGGACATATCGATGCGCCCCAGCAGCGTCGGGTCGATCTCGCCGCCGGTGAAGCTGGTTTGCGTGTGGCGGAATACCCGGGTCAATACAGCCCCCCGGCGCGCGCCTCCAGCAGCGGATGGCGGCGGAAGCGCTGCGGCGGCTGCTGCTGGCTATCCACGCGCCTGGCCTGCGCTGTCAGCCCACCATTGCCGCGCTCGCTCGGCATACCATAGGCGATCAGGGCGTGGTGCTGGGACAGGGACACGGAACCCGCCACCAGCACCGCCAGGTCGCTGGCCAGGGCGTGGCGGGCCATGTCGTAGAAGGTCGGCGGCCAGAACTCCGGCGCGATCGCCTTCTGGTAGTCCGCCCAAAGCGCCAGGTGGTCGGAATAGACCTTGGTGCCGAACACCTCGTATTCCGTCACGTTCTGCCCGCCCGGTCCCGCCGCGTTGCGCAGCGCGCGCAGGGTCAGCATGTCGGCCGGCAACTGGTGGCCGTAGGTCCATTCGTTGATCGGGCCTGTGTCCAGGCGCGACAGCTGGGCCTTCGTCATCGTGAACCGCCAGGGGTAGGACGCCAGCAGGCGCTGCACGGTGCCGGGATAGATCGCGCTCAGCTTGCCCGCCAGATCCGCCGGCTCCGAGAAGTTGACGATCTCGTCCTCCGCCAGCAGCGCCAGCGCGGCATTCGCCAATTTCACGTCGCCGGCGGAGAACGCCATGGGCTACGGCGCCTCGGACGCGGCGGCGCGCCCCAGCTGCTCCAGCTCGTCGCCGGGCATCAGCAGCTTGTTCAGCAGCGCGTTGGTTTCCTCCGCGGTCAGATCGCGGCCCTCCTTCTGCGCCAGGCCGATCACGTCCCGGGCCTCGGTGATGGCCTGCCAAAGCTTCAGGCCGACGGGCACCGCCTTGGCGGCGATCTCCGCCAAAGCCAGGGCGATTGAAATTGCGCCGCCCATCAGTTTGCTCCCTTCGTTTGTGCTTCGATGGCCTGCAGATCCGTGATGCGTGTCACGGCGGTGGCCAGGGCGGCGTCCTGTGCCGCCGGCAGGGCGGCTGGCATGGTGGCGAGCTGCTCGGCGATGCGCAGCGCGGCGCGCGCTGCCTCGCTGGCCTGCCCCAGCCGGATCACCCGGTCCCGGTCGGCGCAGAGCGGCGGCGGCTTCGCGCCTTCCGTCCCGCACCTCGGCTGGCGGGCATAGGCCACGGCGGCGGTGGCGGCGGCGTTGTAGGCCAGGCCGGCCTGCACCACGCCCTGGCTGAAGCTTTGCGGCGCCGGCGGCAACGTGCTGCCGCACGCGCCCAATGCCAGCAGGCCGGCCAGCAGGATGGGGCGGATCATCGGCACCACTCCCGCGCGATGAATTCCGGCAGGCTCACGTCCCGGCAGTCGCGATCCACCACCACTTCCTGGATATCGCCCAGCATGGCGCGGAAGGCATCCGGCTCGGTCGTCGGCCGGATTTCAGGGTGGGTGCATGCGGCCAGGGCGACGGCGCAGGCGGCCAGCACCAGGCCGGCGATCGGCGCGCGGTTCATGGGCCTTTCTCCCGCAACAGCACGCCGGCGAGAACGGCGACGCCCGTGCCGATGCCGACGATCGATTGCCAGATGGCGGAGGGGATGGAAAAGCCGAAAGCCGCCAGGCCGGCGGCGATTGCGGCCCAGCTGCTGGGCTCGCGCAGGCGGTCGAGGAGGTTCATGGGGTTCTCCGTTCCGGTGTGTCGCGCATGCCCTGGCGCGTTTCGATCCGGGCCATGCGGTCCAGCAGGGTGGTGATCAGTTCCGTGCGCCGTTCTTCAATGCGCTCGGCCTTGTCCAGCCGGGCATTCAGGCCGCGCACGTCGGCCATCAGGGTGGAAAACATGAAGACCACCACGGCCAGGTTGACGACGCCGCCCCCCAGCAGCGTGAGCACGCTGGGGGATGGCCAGAAGTTCCACGTCTCGGCCTTGTCGGGGCGGTCGGTCATGGTGGGCCGTTAGTCGGTGTCGGTCGTGGTCAGCGCCAGCGCGTCGGTCACGTCCACGGCGGTGGCGGACTTGTCCTTCACCACATGGAAGCCGGCGGTGGAAAACGCGCCCGAGCTGGTGGTCACGCGCAGGATCACGTCGTTCACCTCCAGCATGTTCAGCACCTCGTTGAAGTAGCCCGCGCTGTCCACGGTCGCGGCCGAGTCCTCCGTCTTGTAAGAGAACATTTGCGGCTGCTTGCCCCGACGGGACTGCCCGCCGATGGGGCCGAAGGTGTCTTTGGTGAAAGCCATGATCGTCTCCTGGTTGAGGTTAGGCAGCGTTGCGCATAACCGCGATCACTCGCGGGTCGGCGATGCAGGCGGGAAGATTGTCGTTGGCACCCTGGATGAAGTAGGTCCGTCCGCGCGGCGGATCGAGCGGCGCAAATCCACTCGGCTTGGTATGCGTGAAGGCCGTTCGGCCACCGTTGATCACCAGCGTGCCGCCGGCATTGCTGCTGGCGGAATACACCGCAGCCGCTGGATACAACGCCCCAGCCCAGCCGGTCGCCGGCGAAAGTGGGCAGTCTCCGGTTTCTGGGTTCGGCGCGCCACCGCATACGCCGCCGTTCCACACATAGACCCCTGCCACCTTGACCCGCACCCATAGCTCAGGCGGAGAAGCGTCCATGTCCAGCGCGAAGCCGATCACGTCGCCACTGTTAATCTCTGGGGCGGTTTCGTCGCAGGTGATATTCCAGCAAGCGCCGTTTGAAATTCCGAAGCCACCCGTTGCGGGATTGCCAGGGTAAGCGCGTTGCAGGTTGGTGCTGTCAATCGCGGGGAAGGTGCTATCGACAACGCCGATCAGAACTGTCCCCGTTGTCGTGCTCGCGGTAACTTCCCAATACCACTTGCCCGACGACTTGCTGATGTTCGCGCGCGCGCCGCGCGGGAAATTCTGGCTGCCAGAATTGCTGATCGAGACATCCGGCACCGCGCCGCCGCTCGATCCGTTCCGAACCCAGATATTGCTCCCGCTCGTGCTCTTATAGGCAAAGGCATTCGTGGTGCCCGTCATATCGGCGCCGGCGGAGTAGGAGGAATTTACCATGCCAAAATTCAGCACCGTGCCGACCGTGCCGCCGGTATAGGGCACCTCAAACTCGACCACTGTCTTGGCGCTTGTCCCCAAAGCAATCCCGCAAGTCGCCACGGCGCCATCGGAACCAGACCCACCATAGGTCATCACGCTATCGCTCACCGAAAGCGTCGTGCCCGAACCAAGCTTGCCGCTGTCGTATGTCGTGGTTCCGCCGCATGCGGCATCGTGCGTGGTATATCCGCTGGGAATGGCGCTTTGGATAGTCGAACCGGCATGAATGCGAATGGATGTGCCAGATGCGGCATTCCCGCGTGATGCCCAATACATAGTGGACGTGCCGAACGCGGAGATGTCATAGCCTGTCACTGATGCGATGTTGGCGTTGACACTGCCACTGGCCCCATGCCACCGGCCATCATGCGGCGCGCGGGCGTAGGCACGCTTCGCGGACCAGTCAATGGCGATCATGATCCGCTTGCCGGCACCTGACACGCTGCGATTGTCGATGCCACCGCTGGCCGCATAGGTCACGCCCGGCGCGCCGAACGTGGTATCCCAGGCGGTATCCACGGCGGCTGCCGGAGCGCACCCAAGCAACAACCCCAACAGGAAGCCAATCACTCCACGCATGTGATGCTCACGGTTGCGTAGGTCAGCGTGGTCACGCTATCGACCACCGGCTGCACCCAGTCTCCTGCCGCCAGTGCCGTGGTCCAGCCGGTGAGGCTGGTATTCTCCGCCTTCTGCGCACTGGACAGGGTGGGCTTCGCACTGGCCGCGATGCTGCTGAATGTGGCCACGCCGGAATATGTGGCCTTCTTGATATCCACCACGATCGAGCCGGACTGATCCCCCACCACTCGCCAGGCGGTAATGGTGCACGCCGAACCGATCTCGAATGCCGGCTTCGCGCCGGTGGTGATTACGGAGCCGCCTCCGTCCACGATGATGTTATAGGTGCGCGTCCGGCACGCCGCGGTCAGGGACATCACCTGGTTGCCGGTGCCGCCCATTTCCAGGCAGGTGCCGGGCCGCACGGCGCCGCGGGCGCCGGCGGTGGCGGGCGGCAGGTTGTCGGGGTCCACCTGGTTCGTGGTCGCCAGCGCGGGGAACAGCCCGGTCGAAACCCACTGCCCGCCGGCGGATACGACGCTCACCCCGCCGCCCTGTTGCAGCACCACGCTGGCCCGGCCGTCGATCTGGCTGGTGGTCGGCGTTACCGTGACATTGCCGGCGCCTCGGTTGGCCAGCGTGATCTGGCAGCGCGGGTTGAAATTTCCCCCCGATCCGGCTTCGGGCAAAGTTACCGCCACGGCGCTCGCGCTGGAATATTGCACGATGTTGCCACAATCGGTGTTCAGCACCGTGTCCGTGGTGACAGCCACTGTTCGCACGGTCGGGCCCGGGCGCGGCGCCTGGGCCAGTGCCATGTGTGGCGCCAGCAGCAGTGCCAGCAGCAGCGCGGGCAGGGCGGTCAGTATGCGCGCCATTGGCTCGTTCCCGTGCGGCGGAATTTCATCAGCAGGCCAGCCGGCACAACCACCGCCTCCCCGGCGCTCAAGGCGTTGATCGCCGCGCCGGCCTCGTGCGGATAAAGCCGCGCGTCGTTGGCCGTATCGTTCAGCACCGCGATTTCCGCGCCGATCTCAGCTTCCGGGAGCCCGGCGCCCTGGTTTGGCGCGCAGGTCGCCAGGCGGTTCCATTGCGCGGTCAGCGGCGTGGCATCGGCGATGGTGCTGCCGGCGCAGGCCACGGCATCGGAAACAGTGAAGGCCACCAGCCCGGTGAAGGCGCCGCCCGCGATCGGCATGCCATCGGAGGTGGCGATGTTCAGGTTCGCGGTGGTGCATGTGACCAGGGTGGCCGTCTTGGTGGTCACCACGTGGATGCCGGTTTCCACGTGCGCGCCGTTTACGTCGATCGTTGTGCGGATGATGATATCGCCGATCCGCATGGCGAAGCGCTGGTCGCCGAAATAGCCGGCGCTGTTCACCGTCGCTTCGTTGTCCTGCGTGGTATAGGCCCAGACGCGCGCCGCCTCCACGACCCTGGATTGGCCGCCGATGATCTGCAGGGTGGCTGGCGTGAAGGCCATGGCACTCCTCAGCCCGGCGGCGGATTCCCCCGCCGCCGGTGCGGGTCAGACGGTGTATTCGATTTCGAAAATGCCGGCGGTATCGATCGCTACCGCGCCAGCCCGGATGAAGTGCGCGAACAGCCAGCTGTTAAACTGGGGCACCCACGCCATGCTGGTCTCCCCACCAGCATCGTTTTCTCCGAAACCCATCGCCACGCGATCCCAGGCGAAGCAGGTCTGCGTGGAGCCCGACAAAGGCAACCCGCCTTCGTCGCGCGCATTGTCCAGGACATGGATGTGGCAGCCGAACAGCACGGGCGGCAGCTTGCCGCTTTCGATCACGGCCTTGCTGATATAGTCGGCGGAGGTGAACTTCGCTTCGTTGATGAAGTCTTCTTCGCCTTCCGCCTCGATCAGTAAATGGCGGTCGCCCATCGGCACGCCGGCCTTGTTGAACAGCTTGTTCAACTGAGTGAACTTCGCGTAGGTGAAGCCAGTGGAACCGTGGGCAATGTCCGCGCTGCCCTTGGCGGCGGAAAGCGCATCGATGATGATCTGGTCAACGCGCCGGCCGCTTGCCTTGCCAAGGCTCTCCATCAGGAGCGGCGCTTCGGAATAGTTGACCAGCGTCTGTTCTTGCTTGTCCAGGTAGTCTGCAGCCTCCCACGGCGACAAGTTCGCCGTGGCGGGGGTGCCTGTATGGCCGGCCGCGACGACGGGCGCCTGATAGATACGCGGGCTCGCCACAACCCGGTTATATTTGCGGAAGGTGGTTGATGCGCCGATAACGCCGGACTTCACTCGCACGCAATTGCGCAGGATGGAGCCGCTGCCATAGGCGGCCTTGATTTGGGCGTCATAGTCGATTTGCTGAAGGGTGGTCAGCGCGGTGGTCATGGGGCTATCGCTCCGAACAAGGGTTGAACCTGGTTCGCAGTCGATAAGCCCTGGTGCGGGGGTCCGGGCGGTGCCCGGATAGGCCCCTGCCGCGGGGTCGATCCTGCTTCGGCGTTACGCCGCCGCGTCGTCCGGCCTCCGCCGGCGGGCGCCTGTTCCGGCCGATCGCCGGGCGGAAAGGGCAGCGGCGGGAAACTGAGTCCCCCGCCGTGTGGTGTCAAGCCTATTTTACAGCGGCCGCAGCTTGCCGGCCTTTTCCAGGTCGCCCAGGATCTTCCGCCCCTTCGCGATCAGCGCGGGATCGCCTTTGGAATAGCCCTCGGTCAGAATGCGCTGGCCGTCCTGCTGGCTGGCATCGTCGGCGGACAAGCCGTCGATCGGCACCGGCATGCCGCCCGCCATCTCTCGCATCTTCTGCAGCGCCCGCACGCCGGCGGCGGTGCTCACCCCTTTCAGGGCCAGCACCTCGTCGGCGGTGAACTTGCCGCTGCTTTCCAGGCCGTTCAGCCACCCGCGCACGTCCAGCGCCATTTCCTTGCCGCGCGGCCCCAGCTTCGCCAGCTCCGCCGTCAGCTCCTGGCGCAGCTGCTCGCGCTGCGCCTCGGGATCCGTCCTGGCCTGGTGCTCCTTCAGGTTAACCTTCAACTGCTCCAGATACGGGCGCGCCACCGCGGCCAGCTGCTCCTTGCTGATGCCGGCCTTGTGCGCGGCCGCCCGGATTTGCGGCCATAGCGTGTCCTTCTCGCCCCCCACGATGCCTTCCGGCAAATCCTCGATCTGTGGCAGCTCGTAGTCCGTTTCCTTTTCTGGCGCCGCCGTGCTGGCCTTGCCGCCCTTGGAGACCTGCCCGCGCAGATCCCGCCAGCTCTTGGCCATATCCTGCACGCGGACTTCCCCCTTTTCCGCGTCCCAGAACTGCGGCCCCGGCACCCAGTCCGGCATCACCGGCTTGCCGTCGGCGTCGGTTTTCGGCCCGTCGTCGGCCACCGCGAAAATGTCGATATCGGCGCCACCGCCGTCATCGCTGGGCGTGCTTTCAGGCGTGTCGGTCTCGGTCATGGTTTCAGACATGAAGGCTCCTGGATTTGAGGGTCAGGCTTGTGGCGGCGGGAACGCGTCGTCGATCGCCGCGACGATTTCGCGGAGGGCCGCGCGGCGGCCTTCGTTGTAGGCTGCGGTGGCAAAGTCCATTCCCGGGCGGTAGCTGGCCGCGCTGTTCGCTTGCTTCAGGCTGGCGCGCAGGAAGGCGATGGCGTTGGGCCCGCTGGAGAACGCCAGGCCGATCGCTTCCCGGCGCATTTGCGCGCTGGCCTGCTGCGCTTCCTGCGCCGCCGCCCGCCGCTCCGCCGGCGGTGAGAAGATGTCCGCCATGGCTACACCTCCTCCGCCAGGCGCTCGGGCGCCGTGGCCTGGCCGCCATTCATCGCCCCACTTGCCACCGCCCCGGCCACCTGCGCGGCAACCGGGCTGGTCGCCAGCATTGCCTGCTGCTGCGCCTCCTGCTCCGCGCGCAGCCGCCCATCGGTTTCCGCCTTTGTCGGCACCACGGTTGCTGGTATGCCGGCCCGCTGGGCGATAACGGCGCCGGCGCGCTCGGGGTTGACGGCCGCCAGCAGGATGCGCTGGCCGAACGGGCCCAGCTGGGACAGGCCGGCGATCACGCTCATCAGCTGCTGCTGGTCCACCTGGTCCTGCGCCCGCGCGATCGGGCTCACCACCCGGATCTCCGCACGGCGGCTGCGCAGCAAATCCAGCACCCCCGCAAAGCGCGGCGCGGGAAACTCGCCCGCTTCCTCCAGGATATCCACAAAGCGCAGCACCAGCGGGTTCACCCCGTCGTGGTGCAGCCGCCCGAAGCTCCCGGTCTGCTGCTGGTACAGCCGTATGCGCTCAATAATCTCCGTCGCCGTCAGCCCCACCTGCACTTCTGGCGGCAGGGGATGGTCGAACAGCAACTGGCGCTGGCGGGTGTGCATCTGCTGCAGAAGCGCATCGGAGAACTGCAAATTGGCCGGTCGGGGCAGCATGGCCAGGCTGGGGCCTGTGGCGCCGCCATTGCTGCGCACCGGGATGATCTGGCCGGGCAGCACGCTGATCACGTCGGTGTTGATCACCCCGTCATCAACGGCGGTATAGGTCGGGTCCGCGTCGAAATCCCCCGCGATCAGCATCAACTCCAACAGCTTGTTGGCCGTGCGCGTGTCCGGCAAAGCCTGGGCCAGCACGCCGCGGCCGTGGGTTTCGCCAGCCAGGCGCGACCAGCGGATGATGATCCATGGGTTGGTGCGATAGCGGCGATCGGCCAGCCGCGTCTTGGTGGGCTCGTGGATCACCTGCATGCGCCAGTCGCCCTTTGCCGCGTCAAAGGTGGTGCACTGCTTCACCTTCACGTCCGCCTCGGGGTTTTCGGCGATGGCGCGCGCCAGCTCGGCCGGCAGGCTGGCATCCGGGTAAAGCCGGTTCAGGTTGCGGCCCGGCACTTCCTGCGCGAAGAAAACCCCCTCCACGGTCCCGAACGGCCCGTCGTCAAAGGAAAGCATTGCCGGCGGCACCGCCTGGCATTGCAGCAACGGCATGCTCGGATCACCGCTGACGCGCCGGCCGTTCTGCACCAGCATAGCCCCCACGCCGGCGCCGATATCGTAGCAGACCGGATTGATCTCCGCGTCGAAATTGCCGGCGTGAACATGGTGGAACATGATCTGCGTGACCGCTTCCAGGTCCGCCTTCAGCTGTCGCAACTCGTCGCTTTCTGCAGCGCTCAGCAGCGCCGCCGGCAAGCCGAGCTCCGCCCAACGCTGTCCGGCCGGCCATACAGCGCTATGCAAGCGGTTCGCGAAGTTGGTGTGCGTCGCCACCCCGGTGCTGTCATAGACGTAGATCGAGCGATCCTGGCCGATGCCGTAGCTGTTCCAATGGTCCCGCTCCGGCATGAAGTAGCGGTAGATTTCCCGCATCAGGTCCGAAACAGCCGCGCGCTTCTGGTCAGCTCGCTCCGCGCGCTTCAGCAGCGCCTCGATCTCGTCCATCTCAGGCTGCCACGGCGGTCTGCACCGGCGCCGCCGGCGGGGTCAGGATGCCGATTTCGTCGTTCATCAGGATTGCTCGGCCGCCGCCTTTGCGACGCGCGCGCAATGCCGCGTCCTCGCGGGCGCGCGCCTCCGCCAGCCTTTCCTCGTCGCGCCGGGTTGCCACGCGCTGCATCTCCAGCATTTCGCGCTGCATCGCCAACTGCTCGCGCTGCGCGCTTGTATCCACGCCGCCGCCACCGCCGCCGGTCATGTCAGGTTCCTTTCGCTTGCAAGGCTATCGCCCCGTCGGCGCATAACAGGCGCGCCAGTTGGCGGGGCGTGATGATCCACCAGGCGCGAATGCCCAGCAGGGACTTCACCGTTTCCACGCAGGTCATCGGCCCGCGCAGGAACGGGCGCGGCTGCGGCCGCGGGCGTATCGTCACCAGCACGGTGCGGCCGCTTTTCAGCGTGGCGTCCACATAGAACCCCAGCGGCAACGGGCACAGATTGGGCAGCAGCGCCTCCCCCACCTGGTTGATCACCAGCGTGGTTTCCGCCGTCATCTGGCGGAAGGCATAGCAGTGCCGGAACTCCCGATGCAGGAAGCGCGCCCACAAGGGCGTGTCGTTCACCAGGTGGCGCGGCGAGAACACCACGCACCAGGCCGCGTAGCCTGCCGCCTCCAGCTGCTCCTGCAATTCGTCGGGCAAATGCCCCAGCGCATTGAGCCGCCAGATATCCGCCGCCAGGTCGGCCTTCACGCGGCAATGCCTGCGCCTCCGGGCCGGGACAGCCCGCCGATCTGGGTACGGCGCCATTCGTCGTGGTTGGCCCAGAACTCGCGCACGATCCTGGCCAAATGCTGGTTCGGGTCCTCGCCATGCGCCGCCGCCCTGGCGCGCAGATAATCGGCGAAGCGCTGCTGCAACTCCACAACGAACTGGTTGGGGCTCGCTCGGCCGGCGGTATCGAGCTCGGCGATCGTCCCGGCCTGGATTGGTTCTTTCATAGGTTCCTCATGCTGCTCGGAAGGGATTGATGCGGCGGGACGGCTGCTGGACAACACGCAGCCGCTGGCCTTGCTGGGTGCGGCGCTGCATCACCTCGTGATAGGCATCAGCGTCCAACAGCCCATACTGGTCGGCCTCCACCAGGTGGCTGGCCCAGTTCTTTAGCGGCTTGTCCGTGCGCCGCGCGTTTTGCCCAAGGATGGCGCCGTAACGGTAATCTCGTGCCAGCGCTCGGCGGGTCAACCGGCAGGACGGATCGATCAGCAAGGCGGGAATGCGCCCGTCGATCCGTTGCGTCATCAGCCGGCGGTACACCTCCATGCGCGGCGTCGGGTCATTGCTCGGCGCTGGATAGACCGGAATGCCCGCCTTGCGCGCCACGATCTCGATCCACGTACTTTCCCCGTTCGCCGTGTCGGCGCCATAGGCCGCTGAGGGATCGGCAATGCCGCGGATCGGCGGGCGCGGCTGGCCGGCGGGCAGGGTTTGCAGCAGGTCATGCAGCAGCTGCGCCAGCATGTCGCCAAACCGCTCCGGGCCGGTAATGGAGCCCGCTTCCTTCAGGTGGGTGGACAGCTCGCGCAGCTTGCGCTTCTGGCCGTTTGGCGCCACCTGCCAGATCCCGGCGGCAGGCGTGCCGCCGGCATCCAGCCCGACGCGGATCGGGGAGGACAGCAGCGGGATCGGCGTGGGGGACATATGCGCCCCCTCGTCAAATTCCTCGTACACCGCCGCGTCACCCTGCGAGAGCCCCGGCACGCAATCGATAAACCGGCGCTTGAAGTAATGGCTGGCGCTGCGCGCCTGCAATTCGTAGTAGGCGCGCCCGCCCGGCAGGTTCTGCAAATTCTCCGCCCCGGGGTCCAGGCCGCCCGGCTGGCGGAACAGGACATGGCCCGGCTTGGGGTCGTCGATGAAATCCGGCAGCAGCCAGTTGCCTTCCTCCGGCGCGTTGGTGGCGCCGAACACGCTGCGCAGGTGCTCGCCGCATTCCTTGCGATAGCGCCCCATGCGGGAGAACAGGAAGCCCAGGCTGTCCGGCGGCAGGCCGTCCATTTCGTCGGTGAATGCCGCCGTGGCTTCGTAGGACCGCAGCGCCTCCTCGATCCGCAAATCCCCCAGCGCGATGAATTCCACGCGCAGCTGCACCAGCCCGCCATCGGCCGGATGCGCCATCGGCAGCTCATGCACCGCCGGGTCACCCTTGCCGCCCGTCCACTTGCCCATGGTGCGCGGGAACCATTCTCGCCAGCTCGCCATGGTCGTGGCCTCCAGATCCTTGTAGAGGCGGCGGATCACGGGGAACTTGCCATAGCGCACCCCGTCGCGGGCCGGCCGCAACCGCCACGCCAGGTTGATGATGCGCATCAGCCCCGTGGTGGTCTTGGCGCTTCCCACCGGCCCCATCAGGCACAGGAACGGATCATCGGTCGGCGCCTCGAAGAAGCGGCGCGCCACCGGGCCGGGCGGCTCCCAGATTGTCGGGCGATCGCTCATTCCGCCTCTCGCTCCGCGTCCAGCACCAGCGCCAGGTCCACCAGGGTGCATCGCGTTCCCACGCCGCCCAGCTTCATCGGTTCTGATGTGCGTGAGCCCGGCGCCTCCTGCAGCGCCGCCTTCCAGCCGCCGGACGTGCCGGACCGCGCCGCCCAGTGCGTGCTGCGGAACACGGTGTGGTTCAACGCCGCGTGGCTGTTCGCCACCGCCAGATACCCCACCATGTCGCCGGTCGCGGGGTCCGCCAGCATCTGGCCGCCGGGATCCCGGTAGGGCACCACGCGCAGCCCGATGCTGGACAGCCTGCGGTTCGCCTCCTCGGCCTGCTGCGCGTTGGGGCGCGTTTCCTCGTTCGTGTCGGGGTCGATGATGCAGCGCCGCCGCGCCGCGCGGGCGATCATCTCGCCAATCTGCATCGGCTCCCCGCCGCGGAAATTCGCCGCCATGGAGGACGTGATCATGCCCAGCACGCGCTGCCACTCAAACAGCTGCTCGGCGCGGCTTTCGATCGTAACGGCGGCCACGGACGCCGCCCACGCGGCTCGCTCCTCGTCCGTCTGCTGCGTCTCGGACAGCACCAGGTCGGCGCAGGCCAGAAGCATGCCGTATTGCTCGGGATCATGGCCATGCTTCACGCCGGCATCCGCCAGGCTCTGGCACCAGGCATCGAAGACGCCCGGCAATTCCTGGTAGCGATCCACCATGCGCCGGAACAGCCGCCGCCCCAGCGCCTGCAATTCCTCCGCCTTGAACCGCGGCGCGCCACCCCCCTCGGCCCGGCGCATCTTCAGGATCGCGAAGCGGCTCTGGTCCTGGCTCCGCAGCGGCGGATGCGCGATCGAGGCCATCAGCATGGCCGTGCGCAGGGTGAACGCCACGGACCCGTGGTCCGCCGTGCCGCGCAGCGCCAGGTCACCGGAGGAGGAAAGCCGCGCCAGCTCCACCAGCCGGTCGATGCGGTTGTCCTCGGCCTTCGCCTCGGTTTCGTCCAGGATGAAGGCCAGCGTGTCATACCCCAGCCGCGATCGGATCGAGGCGGCGGTGGCATCCGCCGCCTTATAGGCCAGGTCGTCCAGGATCGCGGCCAGGAAGCGCAGCAGCGTGGATTTGCCGGAGCCGTGCGGCGCGTTGATCCACACATGCGCGCGCCACGGCACCGCGCCCGAAACCGTCGCCATCGCCAGCCATCCCAGCAGCAGGCGCGGATAAACCGGATCGTTCCAATTCCACGCGCGCAGGATGTCCTCAATGGCGGCGGCGGGGCCATCGGGTCCGCCGTCCTGGCGCTTGGCCGCTGGCGCGGCCAGCGTGTTGCCGCGCGGATAGATGTACCCGTCATCGCGCGCCCCCACGCGCTCAATCTGGCCGCGCACCCACAGCGCATAGCCGAGATTGAACACCAGGTCGCCGTCGCGACCTGGGTGGGCGCCGCGCCCGCGCACCTTGTCCTGGGTGCCGTCGTAATTGCCCATCATCTTGCAGGCGCCCAGCAGCGCCTCGGCCACGCTGTCCGTCTCGAACCCCGTGATGTCGCCGGCCTTGTTGGTCTTGGACCAGGACTGGCGCAGGAACGCTTCATGCCCCGCGAACAGGGATTTGATCATCGGCCCATTGAGCCGGCCCGCCGGAACGGAAACGATCTGCTGCAGCGTGTTCAGGAACCAGGCATGCGTGGGTGAAAGGCCCAGGGCATAGACCGGGCAATCCTCCGGCAGGCCACCATTGTCGCGGGCCGTCACGCCCCTTGCCGCCGCCAGCCGCGCCCCGATGCGCGTGACCTTTTCATTGCCACCGCTCATGCCCGCCGCCCGTCATATCGCTGGATCGTTGCCCCGGCCGCCACATGGGGCGAAACCGCGCCCCAGCCGCCTCGCTCGGAAAAGCGCCGGATTTCCAGATCATTCGTGTATTGTATATCTTTCAGCAGACGGTTCACCGCCGCGGTGTGCGACCCGAGAGACCACACTTCCTTGTTCAGTTTCAGACGCAGAGAAAATGCCGAATAATCCAGCACGCTCTCGAACAGCGCAGCGCGCAGCCTGGCGGGTAGATGATCGAGCGCTTCCCATTCCTGGTCAGTTTTGACCATGATCGTACCGCCGGCGCCTGGCGTTCTCTGGTGCATCATGCCGCCACCTGCGTCGCGCCCAGCGTGGCGCGGTGCCAGTCGTTGAAATCCTTGTAGCCATCTTCCGGCATGATCACGCGCACGGATCGCCCCTGCGCCAGCAGCGCCCGCTGCGCCGCCGCGCGCGCCCTGCGCACCGCTGGGTTCTCGCCGTCCCTGTCCAGCACCAGCACCACGTCAAGCGCCGTTGGTGGCAACACCACCGCCGCCATGTTCCCCACCGATATCGCCGCCACCACCCGCCATTCCGGCTGGTGCAACGCCACCGTCAGTCCGTCCTCGATCCCCTCGGCGATGGCCAGCACCTGGTCCTCGGGGTGGCGCGCGATCGGCACACCGGAAACTCCGCGCCACAACGGGATGAAGCCGCCGCGATATCGCCCCAGCACCTTCTTGGCACTGGCGATCGGCGCCTTCCCCCACCCGCCACCAGGCCGCGGCGCCAGGTATGTCCGATGCACCGCCACCTGCTCCGTGCCGGCCTGGATCATTGCCAGCATGGCGGGCAGCTTCGCGCCCGTCTCCGCCTCCCACACCTCGGCGTGGAACCGCAGCGCGCCCGGATATTTGCCAAGCCGCTCCGGCCCCACCCCGCGTCCGGCCAGATATTCCGCCGCCGGCGTGCCCTGCAGCGGCGCGCCGCTCAGCCACAACGCCCGCGCCCGCGCCTGCAACCGCTCCGCCTCCTCCGTGGCCTCGGCCGGCATTGTCGGCGGGATCTGCGCCGCAACCTCCGGCGCCTGTCCGCTGTCCAGCCCAAGCCAGACCAGCGACCACCGATAGGCCTGCTTTTTGTCGCCGCCGAACTGAACATGCGCCACCAGGTCCAGCGCATCGCCCGCCACATCTAGCCCCGCGGCAAACTGCCCCCAGACCCCTTGTTTGTGCCCGGACAGCCTCACCCGAATGCGACCACCTTTGGGGCCGCCAACCCATTCCTGCCCTTCCCGATGCCCGTCCGGCAGGATCGCCGCGCACAGCTCGCTGATCCGGAACGCCAGCCCTCGGCTGACCATTCCCGCGTCATAGGCCGGCCGATCCCCCCGCGCGTATCTCACCGCCCCGAACCCCCCGCCCCGCGCCAGGTGGACGATTTTTTTCCGCCACCCCTCATTTCAACACCTGATGCTTCCCGTGCGAACGGGCAGATCAAGCGGGCCGCGCGCGTTTCCGCCCCCGGGTGGGGAAGGGGTGCCGGGGGCATGACACCCCCCCCCCCCTCTTTCTGATCCGCGATCAGTCGCCGTGCGGCGCGATTGTCCTTTGATATCAGGACATTACCCGACACATTCCAACCCGCGCATTCCAACTCACTCATCCGAGACCTCGCTAACCTCTTGATGTTCCAGCACTCTCGGAAGCCGGAAGCCTGGCCCTTGCTCGCCGACGATGACCTGCGCCTGGGCCTCGCTCACGCCCACCAGGATCGGCGCCACCGCCGCCCCTTCAAGCTGAACAGCGGTCGGCATCTTCGAGTGCAGGTAGGGCGCCAGGTCCCGCGCCGCGTCCAGCTGCAGCCGGATCGCCTCCAGCATCGTGCAGCCCAGCTCCCGCCGCAGCTCCTGGACCGGCCGGGCATAGATCTCCGCCAGCACCACCAGTGGGCTGCGATAGGTCGCCAGCAGCTTGTCGCGCATCAACGCCGTGCGCTTGGCCAGCGAGCCATGCGGCCGGCCGACCACCCCAACCTCGAGCGGCTCCAGCACCTCGCCGGCGGGGCCCAGCGGCAACCCGACCTGCCGCGCCTCCGCCGCCCGCTCCGTGTCACTCGCCGCCAACCGCCGCGCCGCCTCCGCCGCCGCCTGGCGCCGCGCGCGCCAAGCCCGCGTCCGCTCCGCACCCGATCGCCCACCACCGCCAGCCGGTGACACCGCACCACCTGCGTCGCCACCCGTCACCATGCCCGCGCCACCCGTCACGCCGGAAAACCCCACGCGCCGTCGGGGTAACGCGCCGTTACCGCAACGGTTACCGCCCGCCGGCCCGCAAGCCATTGAACCCAGGCCCTTATTCTCTCTCCCTCTCTCGGGTAACAGAGGTAACAGGATTTAGATACACGTGCGCGCGCGTGCGCATACGTGAGGGCATTTCCTGTAGCCCCTGTTACCTTTCGCACAACCCATTGATATGATTGCCAAATCACGGTAACACCTCGTGTAGAACTGAGTAACCTCCGTTACCGCGTTGAAAGATAAGAGAAAACCACCCAATCCCCACCATTCCGGGGCGTTCAACCGCGCAACGACCGGCGCCGGAAGCTCTGAACGCCTCTTGGCGCCGGGAGGGTCGCAGGGAAACCGCGCGCGGCAAGCGGGGCGCGGGAGAGGCCAGCACGGCGCCGCGATCGGCGGCCAGGAACGCGCGCGTCACCATCCCAGCAGCCCTCGCGCGGCGTTCGCGACCATCACCAGACCGACCCAGGTCGCGGCGGCGATCAGCAGCATGCGAAAGACGCCATGGAAGGGATCTCTGTGCCGCTTGCTCATGGCCGCGCTTCCGCCACGTGCCGCGCCACGCGACCGCGCCGGCGCTGCCCTTTGAGGTCCTCGTCATGACCGGGGCCGCCCGGCGAGAGGGCGCGGCGCGCCCTTGCCCGAGCCCGGGATGCGTCGAAGCCGGCATACTCGCACCAGCGCGCCAGGCTCTCGGCCCATGGGCCGGCCTCGCTGGTGAGGAAAGATGCCGCGCTGTCGCGCAGGGTGCTCATGCCCGCGCTGGTGCGCAGGGAATTCGTGCTGTCCTTGGGGTCCACCAGGTCGCGAAACGCCTGCAGGATCACCGCGCAGGCCAGCGCCCGTTCGGGCGATGCTGGCGCCGCTTCCACCGGCGTGTCGTCGATCTGCGGCAATCGGCTCATGCGGCCTGCCGTGGCAACGCCAGGCCCAAAGCCTCGTCGCGATCAAAGCCCTTGCGCCGCGCCAGCCTGTAGATGTCGAGCTGCTCTGCTGATAGGCCGCGCAGGTGCGGCGCCCGAGCCGCCGACATGCGGGCGCGCACCTCGGGATCAGCCAAGGCCGCCTTGATCGCCGCCGACATGCGGGCGCGCACCTCGGGATCAGCCAAGGCCGCCTTGGACGCCGCCG
>JACCDR010770365.1_pt1 | contig 35415 bp, 38 predicted proteins | sample 7446431 | NCBI WGS metagenome assembly JACCDR01 (sample SAMN15323443, study PRJNA562643) | freshwater metagenome | isolation source: river surface water | place: USA:Blue River Watershed | collected 2017-08-17 | reverse complement strand
CTTCCATGTTGTAAGCAATAAATTATCAAAAAGTAAAAAGATTTGTCACTTTGCGCTTGATGATGTTAAACTGTAGATAATGTACTCCTATCGTATTGAACAAGCCATCAGAGCCGCTGCTGTCCTTCATCGAAATCAGATTCGGAAAGGTTCGGCACCAATTCCGTATATCACACACCTGGTAGCTACCGCCTTTACTTTGATGGACTACACAAAAGATGAAGATATTATAATTTCCGCTTTGCTTCATGATGCCGTAGAGGATACCGACTACACCTTTGATGAAGTCGAGGAAGATTTTGGTGGAAAAGTTAAAGAAATCGTCGAAGCTTTAACCGAGCTCAAGGTAGTCGACGGAAAGAAGTTGTCGTGGCTCGAGAGAAAGGAGAATTACGCCAAAGCACTAAAGAAAGGTCCGGTCGAAGCAGTACTGATTGCGGCAGCTGATAAAATGCATAATTTCCGTACCATGATTGAAGAGTTCACCGATGATTATGAAGCCTTCGCTACCAGTTTTAATAGCAACTATGATGAAATCCTGGAGGGATATCAATTAGTTGCTAATGTTGTTAATAAAAGGTTAAATGGTGCAATTCTTGCCGAATTTAACTACGTCTTTAATGAGTTTAAACAATTCTTACAAAATGCCAAAGATGCCGAAGAAGCCAAATATCGATTCTAATTTTGAATTAGTACAAACTGTTGCGGAAGTAAAAGAATACGTACTCAAGTCCAATGGACTTAGAATTTTATACATGAACGTATCAGGAACTGGTGTGGTCACCACCAACATCACGTACTTTGTCGGCTCCGGAGATGAAGAATACGGCAAAACTGGCCTCGCCCACATGCTGGAACACATGCTTTTTAAGCCAACTAAAAGTGATCTCAAAAGGCAGCAGGATTCCGGAGCGATGGGGTTTGAAAGAGAGACAGGGGTTATTTTAAATGCCAACACCTGGAATGACCGAACCACGTACTACTTTTCAATGCCGACCGAGCTTCTGCCCCGAGCTCTTAGTATCGAAGCTGATCGTATGCAAAATGTGGTTTTGACTGACGAAGAGTTTAAACCTGAGCGAAACAATGTTCTAAGTGAATTTGATATGTATAACGGCGATCCTAAGTTCGCTCTCGGCCTTACAACTACTGCCGCTGCCAGACTAGCACACCCTTACCGACATCCGACGATCGGTTTCCGTGAAGACATCGAAGACTACACTAGCGAGAAACTAGAAACCTTCTACCGGCAACATTATTGCCCTAACAATGCGATCTTAATGATAGTTGGTGATGTCACCGAAGAGGCGGCTCTCGAGCTAGTGGAGAAACACTTCGCTAAGATAAAGCCTAACCCTAATCTAAAACCGCGCCGGGAAGTACGTGAACCAAAACAGGAGGGGATTAGGCGTGTTACGGTGGAAAGACCAGGTACAATTAACGCTCTGCAGATCGCCATTCCCGTTGCTGGGTTCCCGAGCAGGGATTGGTTTGTGGCGATGGTTGCCTTTCGTTACCTTGCGGGTAGCCCAACTAGCTATCTATACCGAAAATTTGTCGATACCGGCAAAGTCACTGAAATTGAGTATTCTTTAGCTCCCTTTAAAGACCCTTTTCTCGTCGAACTCATCATCACTCTTCCTAAGCCCAATACTCACGAGAAACTAGAAGCGGAGATCCTAAAAGCCTTAACCGAACCAACCGAAGCGGAAATTAAAAAAGAAATCCAAGCGATCAAGAAGAAAATTCTTAGTGAGGAAGCCTACGGACGTGATAGTAGTCTAAACATCACAGCCGAGCTCACCGAGTACGCTTCCGCCGGTGACTGGACGCAGTATTTTAAAACCGAGGAAATAATGAAGACCATTACTGCTAAAGCGGTAAAAGCGTATTTGCAAGATTCAATCAAACCCAATTTACTTACCATTGGTTATTACAAAAGTCTATGATTGTAGAAAATCTAATTGAAAATAGTCGTGAGCTAAGCTTAGTAAATCGAAGTGGTACCAAATTATTTGTAGCCCACCTAGAAACAAATCAGAAACTAGATAATAACCCACGATCAATTGCTTTGGCCTTACTTTACCAAAACCTTCTTCTGGCGGGAACTAAGACGACTAAGAAAGCTGAGTTAGCAGCCAAACTTAATCTTCTGGGGGCCAGTTTTAGTGTTGATTATCCATACCTAACCCCAACCTTTAAACTAGCAGTCCTGGCTTCAGAGCTAAAATCTCTACTCAAGATTCTCACCGATATCAGAAAGGAAAGTACCTTCAGTCCCGCAGAAATAAAAATGGCCACCAAAACCCTCACCGGTCTCATGGCTCTTGAGGAGGATAATGCTCGCTCCAAGGCCGATAACAATTTAAAGAACGCTCTCTACATACCGGATTCAGACTTCTATCGACCAAGTTCCGCGGAAATAAGCGTGGCTTTAAAGACCATAAAACGTTCCGAACTTTTAGCTTTGCATAATTTGCTTTTTACAAGCATCGCACTTGTCACTGTGGGTGGCGATTCGGTTGAGCAGAAGAACTTTCGCACTTACTTAAAGTCCTGGCCCCTAAAAGAAAGTAATAAGAAGCGACAAGCCAAACTTCCTTACGTTGCAAAACCTAAGTCATTTGTGACTGAAGACGTCCCTAGTAAGCAGAACATTGAGGTTTCCATCGGCGGAATCCTACCCCTCACTTTAGAAGATCCAGAATTTCCTGCTTTCTATTTTGGACTTTCTGTTCTAGCAAAATGGGGTGGCTTTTCTGGTCGCCTTATGAGTATCATTCGTGAAAAGGAGGGCTTGACCTACTCAATCTACGGGCGCACCGAAGGAGCAACTCGTACAAGACCAGGTCACTGGCGAATCATGACCTTTTTTGCCCCTAATGACTTAGAAGCTGGACTAAAGGGTACGAAGAGGGAAATAGCGAGACTAGCTAACGACGGTATAACCGAAAGCGAATTCAAGCGCTTCAAAGATATTCTAAAGACCTCCGAGGTTTTGCTCTACGATTCACTCTTGAGCCTAGTCGGAGCCGCAGCTACCCAAAAACACAATGGCTTTACTTTCTCTGAGTATCTCACCTGGCGCCAGAAGCTATATAGTGTTACACAAAAAGAAGTAAATCAGGCGGTAAAGAAATACCTAGCGGCCGAAAATATAGTCATCAGTTTGGCTGGACCACTAAAGAAAGTCGATCCGAAAGTTTTAAAGTCTAAGTTTTAATTCTAGAAATGATCTGCTATATTAGACCCATATGAAAAGTGGAAATGAAATCCGAGCCAAATATTTAGCCTTCATGAAAGAGAAGGGTCATGCTGTTATACCATCTTCAGCTCTAGTACCAGAAAACGATCCTACCACCTTGTTTACCAGTAGTGGTATGCAGCCACTCATTCCTTACCTTATTGGTCAGCCTCACCCCATGGGAGTTCGCTTAGTAAACTCACAGAAGTGCTTTAGAAGTAACGACATCGAAGACGTTGGTGATAACCGCCATACAACCTTCTTTGAGATGCTCGGGAACTGGTCTTTGGGTGACTACTACAAGAAGGATCAATTGCGTTGGTTCTTTAGTTTTTTAGTTGACGAAGTGGGGTTAGACCCAAAGCGTATTTACGTTACGGTATTTGCCGGAGACGAGGCCTTAGGAATACCTAAGGATGAGGAGTCAGTAGCGATTTGGAAGGAGCTCTTTAAGGAACGTGGGATCGAGGCTAATGATGTCTATATCGGAACCGAGGAAAACGGATATGAGGTCGGTTTACAAGGCGGACGGATTTTCTATTATGACGCTAAGAAGAACTGGTGGAGTCGCTCTGGTACACCAGACAAGATGCCTGAAGGGGAGATTGGTGGGCCAGACAGCGAAGTATTCTACGACTTCGGAGAAGAGTTTGCTACCGATCCACGCTACAAGGATCTCGAGCCACACCCGAACTCTGACTCTGGGCAGTTTATTGAAATCGGTAACTCAGTTTTTATTGAATATCAAAAACAAGCTGATGGCACTTTCCTGACTTTGAAACAAAAGAACGTCGACTTTGGAGGAGGACTAGAACGAATCGCTGCAGCGGCCGCCCTTAACCCCGACGTCTTTAAAGTAGATCTTTTGCACAATGTCGTTGCTATTATCGAGCGACTATCAGGGAAACGTTACGAAGAACATCTAACTGCCTTCCGCGTAGTAACTGACCACTTACGGGGAGCAGTCTTTCTACTGGCTGATGGGGTGACTCCCGGGAATGTCGACCAGAGTTACTTCGTACGGAGATTACTTCGACGCGCTGTGCGTTTTGCCGACACCTTAGGTGTTCCTGAGGGTAATTTTGCTAATCTCGCTGATGCAGTTATCGACACCTTTGGCGACTACTACACTGGACTAAAAGGACAATCAGAAAAAATCAAGAACTTAATAGCTGAAGAAGAAGCTCAGTTTAGAACCACCATCAAGAAGGGACTGAACCTACTAAACAAAGAAATTGAAGCACTTGAGATGGCTCAAGTTAAACAACTTTCGGCTAAGACTACTTACGATCTATTTACCACTTATGGTTTTCCTAGTGAGCTAACAGAAGAGATTGCGGCCGAAAGAGGAATTACCATCGACCAGGCAGGTTTTAAACAGTTAATGGAAGAACATCGCGCCCTGTCTCGGTCCGGAGCGGAACAAAAATTCAAAGGCGGGCTGGCTGATCATTCCGAAAAGGTAATTCATTACCATACCGCCACCCATTTAATGTTGGCGGCTTTGCGTAAAGTGCTTGGTGATCATGTTCACCAAGCAGGCTCGAACATCACTGGCGAACGCTTACGTTACGATTTTAATCATCACGCAAAGATGACTGATGAAGAAATAAAAGCCGTCGAAGAGTACGTGAACAACGCCATTCAAAAGGGAGGAGAGGTTTTCATCGAAATCCTCCCGAAGGCCAGCGCCCAGGCCGATGCCAGCATTGAAGCCAGTTTCTGGGACCGCTACCCTGAGGAAGTGAAAGTTTATACCATGAAGGGAACAGACGGAACTATTTTTTCCCGAGAGTTATGCGGTGGACCTCATGTCGAGAGTCTCGGTACTATTACCGGAACCTTTAAGATTACTAAAGAAGAATCGTCAGCCGCAGGAATAAGACGAATCAAAGCCATCCTTGTATAATTTTACTCTTAAGTACTTATACTATCCACGGAGCTGATTAAAGCTCGGTACTTTAAGCTAAATCTTCTAGTATAATTAGACGATGCGTCTATTCGGACTTAAATCCAAGACAACTAGAATTGGATTATTGGTGGAAATTGGCTCAGGTAGTGTTCTTACGGCTTTTGTTAATTCCAACCCAGAGAATAATCATCCGGATATTATCTGGTCCAAGCGCGAACATATCCCTCTACGTCAAAGTTATAATTTTGAAGACCTTAGTAAGAGTGTCTTAACGGCTTTATTTAATTCTCTCCTTAATGTGGATGGTGAGGGTCGTAAAAGATTAAAAGAAGTCACTGATTCTTACAACATTGACACCCTGTTTGTTACTTACTCACCCCCTTTTGCTCATACAATTGTAAAAACCATAAACTACAAGCGAGATGAAGTTTTTGAACTTTCCAAGGACCTTTTAGCTGAACTACTACGACAAGCCGAAACCGCTCTTGATGATGAAATAAAGTTAAGGTCAGCTAACTTGCACAACGAGCTTGTGGGCGTGTCACGCGTCACTTTAGATCTTGAGGCCAATGGTTACCTGATAAGAGAAATCGATAAACAAAATGTTAGGGAGGTAGTCGTGAGTGAAGGTAGTAGTATTGTGAACAAGAAATTTACTGAAGCTATTTCTGACTTTAGACAGAAGTTTCAGCCTAAGAGTCGTCTTGAGCAATACAGCTTTATGCTCCCGTACTACTACATTGCAAGAGATCTTGATCAGATTGAAAATGACTGTTGCCTAGTCAATGTGACTTTTGAAGCTACCGAACTGGCGATTGTTCGCGATGGACGCCTACGCTACGTAACTCACAAGGGAGCCGGTCTGTATACTCTAGCCAGAGAAATTTCCGAGATCGTTGGTGTTCCGAGCGAAGAAGTATACGGTTACTTTGCTCGAGAAGACTTCAAAGAGTTAATGACCGGATACTCTGAAGAAAAGCAGACAGCGATTGACGCTGCTTTCTTAAGCTACAAAGAGAAACTCAAAGATCTTTTTACTGAAACTGGTGACCTCTTAACACTACCCAAGTATATATACCTGCATGGGAATCTATACACCGAGAAATTCATCGCCGAACTCATTAATCAAACCGTCAGTCAAAACACCGACTTAAAACACGCAGTAATCAACGTGTCAAAGCTAATTTTTGATAACTACTATACGGAGGAAGAGCAACTAGCCTTTAAAAAAGAAGGCTTGGACACCGGACTGTTAATTTCTGCTCAGTTTTTCCACAATTCAACTTATCAAGCCTCATTTGAGCAATTATAGGCGCTATACTGTACAATAGTATTTATGACACAAAAATGGAATCTACAAGACATTCGTCCTGTTAACCCTAAGCGTCGTACCACTCCACCACGGGTGGTAAATGAAGCCCCTCCAGCCCAAGTAGACCGCGAGGAAAACTACGAAGAGGAGTTTTCAACTGTTTTGGTTAAAGACGGAAACAAAGAAGGGAAGAAAAAATTAATCATAATCTCATCGGTAGTTGTTGTACTTATACTCGCAATAATTAGCTCAAGTGCCGTTTTGGCGAAAACTACTCTAACTGTATATCCTGAATACAATGAACCCAACGTAAACGCCGAATTAAACGCCTTTCCAGATAAGCGAACCGACGCCCTAACCTACACCGTCATGACCTTAGACGAGACTGGCGAGCGACAGGTAAAGGCTTCGGGTCAAGAACAGGTAGAAACTCAAGCTAAAGGATTTATTGAAATCGTAAAAACCACACCTGGATCAGAACGACTTATTAAGAACACTCGTTTTCGCTCACCCGGGGGTCTTATCTACCGTATTCAAGAGTCAGTGGTGGTTCCCGGTGCTATTAAGGACACTTCGGGAGCAGTAGTACCAGGAACAATCAGAGCAGAGGTTTTTGCTGAAGCCGTTGGTGAAGAATACAACCTTGAAAAAGAGACTCGATTTGATATTCCTGGCTTCAAAGAAAACAATTTGATGGACCTCTACGGTTCTATCCATGCCGTTAATCGTGAAGATTTTACCGGAGGTTTTAAGGGTCAAAAGTTTATAATCGACCAGACGGAATTGGAGACGGCAGAGCAGGCCTTGAGAATCGAGCTTAGAGACAAGCTTCTCGCTAAAGTTGATGGTCATAAATTAGCTGGCTTTACAACTTTCCCCGGATCAGTAGCCTTTACCTACGCCACTCTTCCTACAATTAAGAGCGGGGATAATTTAGCCACCTTGGTGATACAAGCAACCCTGCAGATTCCACAGTTCAAAAGCGAGGATTTTGCAAGCTACATCGCCAAAGAAACTGTGGCTACCTACGATCGTTCTCCGGTTCGCATCACCAATACTGAAGGTCTAACCTTTACCTACACTGATAAAGCGACTGAGTCAAGTAACATCGCCAACCTACCAGCAATTTCTTTCAAAATCGTCGGAAAGCCGCAACTAGTTTGGGAATTTGATGAAGTTAAGCTTCAAAAAGACCTAGCTGGAAAACAAAAAACAGCTATTTCTGGTGTCCTAGCTGGTCATCCAGGAATAAAAAGTGCCAAGGTGGCAACCAAGCCTTTCTGGCGCCGATCCTTCCCCGAGGACCCTAAAGACATAGAAATTCTCGAAGTAATTGGTGAAAAATCTGAGTAATACACCTAAATGACTAAAAAACCCTTGACGCTCAAGAGATATTTTGTTACACTCACCCCTGTTTAATGGATCAATTGGAACAAGACACCAAAGAGGACTTGGCGTATGGCGTGGTTCAAGAAGCCTTACCGAATGCTTTTTTTCGTGTCGTTCTAGAAGGCACCAATAAAGAGACAATTGCCTACCTTGCGGGAAAGATGCGCAAGTTCAGGATTAGAGTCTTGGTTGGTGATCGAGTAGGAATGGTTCTTGATCCATATGGTGGAAAGGCACGTATTACAAAAAGACTCTAACCGTATTTATGAAAGTAAGATCGTCAGTAAAAAAAATGAGCCCAGATGACATTATCGTTAAGAGACGAGGTGTTGTTTTCGTAATTAATAAGAAGAAGCCAAGACATAAGCAAAGACAAGGATAAATAATATGAGAATTTCTGGTATCACAATTCCTGACGAGAAGCAATTGGCCTACGGCTTAACTGCCATTTTTGGCATTGGTGTCCCACGAGCCACAAAGATCCTCGAGAGTCTAAATATCGACCCCACAACCAAGCCAACCACGCTCACAACAGAGCAAGAAAATGCAATTCGTGAAAAGGTTGAGGCGTTCCGTATCGAAGGAGATCTCAAGCGCGATATCGCCTCCAACATCAAACGACTTAAGGATATTTCTTCCTACCGCGGATCAAGACATGCTAAGAGACTGCCTGCTCGCGGTCAACGTACTAAGACTAACGCTCGAACTCTGAAGGGTGTTAAGAAGACTATGGGTAGCGGACGACGTAAGCTAGAAAAGACCTAGAAGCTAGCCTTAATTTAATAATCACGTAAGACATATGGGTAAGAAACGTATAATCAAAAAAGCTGGAGGATCCGACGTAGCCGGAACCTCGCGCGCTATCAACCGCATTCCAAAGCGAAAGTTAGCAAATGGACGCCTAAACATCATGGCGACTTTCAACAACACTATTTTAACGCTTTGTGATCCAAAAGGTAACGCTGTCATGAGTGCTTCAAGTGGCGCTCTTGGATTTAAAGGTTCTCGAAAGAGTACTCCTTTTGCAGCAGCAAAAGTAGGAGAAATAATCGGGGAAAAAGCCCAGCAGATGGGTATGAAGGATGCTGAGGTTATCGTTCGCGGCGTTGGAGCTGGACGAGAATCAGCACTTCGTGCTTTTACTGGAAAAGGTATTGGAATCACTTCTATCAAGGATATGACTCCAGTGCCATTTAATGGCCCACGCGCTCCTAAACCACGTCGTGTCTAATAATTTACTAATATGAAAATCGGTCCAAAATTTAAAATCGCCAAACGTCTCGGAGCTCCTATCTTCGAAAAGACACAAACCCAAAAGTTTGCCGTTTCGCAAGCACGTGCTGGTCGCAAGCTAAAGCACGGAGGAATGATGAGTGACTACAAACGTCAGCTGCTAGAAAAGCAGAAGATGCGCCTTAGCTACGGTCTTACCGAAAAACAACTTCGTCGTTACGTAGACGAAGCTCTAGAGAAAAGCTCTCAGCCGACCTCACTCCTTATGGAAAGGCTAGAAACCCGTCTTGACAATACTGTCTATCGTATAGGTCTAGCAAAGACTCGAAGAATGGCACGACAAATGGTCTCTCATGGACATATTACGGTAAACAGTACCAAGTCAACAATCCCTTCACAAAAAGTGCGTGTCGGTGACATTATCTCCGTTCGTGAGGGTAGTAAGTCAGCTGGACTTTTCACCAACTTTGGTGAAAAAGCTGAAGTTTCAAATCTTCCTAGCTGGTTAACCTTTGATCAGAAGAAGATGACAGCCAGTGTTACTGGTATGCCACAATACAACGCGGCTGAGTACCTTTTTGATCCGGAACAGGTATTCGAGTTCTATAGTCGATAGGATAGTAGTTTTAAAAGCGTAATAGTAAATAACTATGTTAGAAACAAACGTAACCCTACCATCAAAGCCACGAGTTGTATCGGAAGATGAATTCCGAGGTGTCTTCGAGATCGACAACCTCTACCCAGGATATGGTCACACTCTAGGTAACTCACTTCGCCGAATCATTTTATCTTCACTTCCCGGAGCTGCTATCACACAGGTAAAAATCGAGGGGGTAGAGCACGAGTTTAGTACTCTCTCTGGTGTAAAGGAAGATGTTATTACTATACTTCTGAACCTACGAAGAATTCGTCTTAAGCTACACAGCGACGAACCAATGACAATTTCTTTAAAGAAGAGTGGGGTAGGAATGGTAACAGCGGCGGATTTAACTGTACCTTCACAAGTTGAAATTCTAAACCCCGAACAAGTGATCGCTGAAATCACTGAGAAATCAACCACTCTAGAAATGGAACTAACTATCGAAAAAGGCCTAGGCTATATCCCTCGAGAAGTCCATCAGAAAGATAAGGTAGAGATCGGCACTATTGCTTTGGACGCGGTGTTTACACCAATCCGTCGCGCCAACTACGAGGTTGAGAATATGCGTGTTGCTGACCGCACTGACTACAACCGTTTGCGAGTATTCCTTGAAACCGATGGTACTTTTACCCCTCGCGAAGCTCTTGAGAAGTCAATCGAGATTATGATTCATCAGCTAAAGTCAATCATTGGCTTTCAGGAAGAATTTATCGAGTCCAATAGTAGCGTAGAGGTAAAAGAAGAGAAAGCTTCAGAAGAAGCCCCGATTATCAACAACGACGTCCTCAAGACTCGCATCGAATCTCTTGGTTTAACAGCACGTACCGCCCAGGCCCTAGAAGAGGCAAGTATCCGTACGGTCGGGGGACTTGTGCGAAAGAGAAAAGATGATATCCTAGCCATCGACGGAATAGGCCCTAAAGGCCTAGAAGAAATCATCGAACTCCTCGAGAAGATGAGTCTATCACTGTCAGAATAAAGTAATATGCGACATTCAAACCAAAACCGAACTCTTAGCCGATCAAAGAACCAACGAACTGCACTTCTTCGTGGTCTTTCAGTGTCGCTTATTCGTGACGGTAAAATTGTAACCACTATCGCCAAAGCCAAGGAGTTACAACCACGAATTGAACGCTTGGTAACTTACGCTAAAAAAGATAATGTTTCTTCACGCCGTTTAGTTGCTAGCCGACTCGGTGAACCAAGTCAAACTATAGTGCGCAAACTCTTCTTGGAGATCGCACCAAAGTTTATGGAGCGAAATGGTGGATACACAAGAATTATAAAGATGGGACGCATGCCATCAGGTAGAGATGAAGCGGTTATTGAATTCGTTGAATAATATGGACACAAAAAACATTTACAAAATTGACGCTAGTGGAAAGAGACTCGGTAAGATTGCGACTGAGGCAGCTTCAGTACTGCTTGGAAAAAACGCAGCTAACTTCACAAAGCATCTAGCGGCTGAGGTAGAAGTAGCTATCGAGAACGCTTCAAAAATGGATGTCTCACCAAAGAAAGCTACCGAGATCTACGACACTTACTCGGGATTTCCTGGTGGACGTAAAGTCGAGACACTAGCGCACCTTGGAAAGCGTCGTGGCTATGCTGAAGTCTTGAAGCGAACCATTTCTGGCATGCTTCCAAACAACAAGCTTAAGAAGCAACTTATCAAGAATTTAAATATTACTGAATAATATGGCTGTCAAATCATCAACCTACATCGAGGGTATTGGACGTCGCAAGACGGCTACTGCGCGCGTTCGTCTCACTAAGGCGGCAGCTACAAAAATCACCGTCAACAACAAAGACTTGGCTGATTACTTTAAACACGCTGCCCATCAGTTAGTTTTGACTGATATTCTAGCAACTCAAGAAGCTGGGATTGAGGACTACACAATCACAGCCAAAGTTCTTGGTGGTGGTCTTTCCGCTCAAGCTGAAGCTATCCGTCTAGGAATTGCTCGTGCTCTTGTAAAGGAGAAGGCGGATCGTCGTGTTACTTTGAAACGAAAAGGTTACCTTAAGCGTGACCCACGCTCTGTCGAACGCAAGAAGTTCGGATTACGAAAAGCCCGCAAGCGCCCAGCCTGGAGCAAGCGTTAAGCAAAAAAGTCCCACAATAATGGGGCTTTTTTATTATTGCTCAAAACACTGCAACATGATACTTTTATTAAAGAACACCCTAAGGAGAATCTGATGCCGGTGATTAAGGAACTTTTTGATTTAATCCTTGTAGCCTTGGTAGATAAAAGCGACGCTAAACCAGATCCATTTGATAACTATCCTGTTGATGAAAAACGTCACTTAGTTGTGGGGGGCAAGTACCACCGCGTTTACGACATTTTAGAAATCTGCTAAATCGAGTTAACGATAGTCTGACCGATATGGACGTGGATAGTTTCGAGTACAGCACGCTAGCCACAGCCTACAATGGTATGACTGATCTATTTAATTCAGCTTTACTGGAAAGTGTACCCGAAGAGTTTCACAATCAGCAGTTTTTGATCCGCCGTTATTGGAACATTGTGGTCAGAAAAAAGAACATAGCTTTGAGTAGTGAAGAAATCGAAGCAATGAGAGCTATTGAATCAGCGATTACAGATAACCTTAACTGCCTAATCGAGAACGTGGCACTCCTTCAGGTACTGTCAACAAACAGATCCAAAGGAACAGTTGTAAATTTGGTCAAAAAGTAACTGATAACCCCGCACGGATGCGGGGTTTACTCATAACAGAACAGTAAACGGTCATAGAAAAGAGCACGGAAAAATGCTATAATACACACATGACAGAGCTAGACAATACGAGTAAGGAACGAGCCCTAAGTTTATTTAATAGCGAGGAAATAAACACCTTTGAGGTCGGTACCACAAGAGGTCTAAAGCAGGTTCACCACTACTTGTTTGCAGAACTTTATGACTTCGCAGGGAAGATACGCACCAAGGACATCAGTAAGGGTGGTTTTCGGTTTGCTTCCTGTCTCTATCTGGAAGATATCTTAAAGAAGATTGATGACATGCCCGAGACTAATTTTGAAGAAATTGTCGCTAAGTATGTCGAAATGAACATTGCCCACCCCTTTATGGAAGGCAATGGAAGAAGCATGAGGATCTGGTTAGACCTAATTTTTAAGAAAAGGCTGTCTCAATGTATTGATTGGGTAAAAATCGATAAAGCTGACTATCTAAGTGCCATGGAGAGAAGTCCAATAAATAACCTTGAGATTCGTGAACTTCTCAGAAAAGCTCTAACAGAAAAAATCAATGACCGTGAAGTCTACACGAAGGGAATTGAACAATCATACTATTACGAGGAAGTAGATTTCTACAAATAGAGACACGCTCAATCAAGTTTTGTGTTGCATGCATTGACAGACCATTTTTATTGTGTAATAATTAAGAAAGCAATAGCAACCCGCTATTACATTACTGGAGAAAAACAATGCGGAGAGAAAAGGGACTTACTGTCATGGAACTGTTACAGGGAATTTTTTGGGGAAGTGTCGCAATCATTCTTCTGTCATGGTTATTAATGAGTTTCACCAGCGTGGGCCTGTACGGGTGGTTCTTCGCAAAAGACCTGGACGGACGACTGGTTTCAGTTGACTACGCAATGCCCGACGGAGTTGTCGTCGGCGGAAGAGAGACGTCAATATTTCAGGCGAGTGTGATCATGGAAACGAAGGACGGGTCCTACCAGACCTTCAGCACAGACGACCGTCAATGGGCGTCCTTGCTGGGTGATAAAGCTGCCGGTAAGTGCGCAAGTGTGCGTATCTACCCATATGCGCCTTGGGCAATCTCCAAGTCAGGTACGTACCATGGTGGCAGACTGCTCGCAATACGTGACTGCTAACTGTCCCACAACGCAACCCTGACCTCACAGTCGGGGTTTCTCTTTTCCCAATTAAAAAAATACTTTGCAATTTTGACACCGACACTTTTTAGATTTATAATAAAATTATGGTGAGAAATAAAAAAACCACGACCGCAACAGACGATCAGGAAGAAATCGAAATCACCACTGATAACACTGAACCTGAATTTCAAGACCCTGATCTAACTTCGGTTGAAGAAAACGACAAAGACATTATTAGTTCACTGAAGACAAAGTTAAAAAATTCCGAATCCGAAAAACGACAGATCCTGGAGGATTCACAGAGACTAAAAGCTGATTATTTAAACGCTAGGCGCCGACTAGACGAAGACCGCGAGCGGGACAAGGTTCGTTCCATTATTAGTCACCTGGATCGGTTAATACCGGTTTACGACAGTTTTGAGATGGCGATGGCCAACAAGACCACCTGGGAAAAAGCCGATGAAAACTGGCGAAAGGGAGTAGAGGGAATCTACGCTCAACTCCTAACCATCCTCACCGACTACCGTGTAACAACCCTAAACCCTCTGCAAGAGACCTTTGATCCAAAGAAACACGAAGCTCTTTCAACCATACCAGTCACCGACGATAAGGATCACGACAAGGTAATGACGGTAATTCAGAAAGGCTACGAACTCAGAAATAATGACGGGACAGCAGAACTGATCCGACCAGCCCGGGTAATAATCGGCAATAAAGATTAATCACTAACTATTTAAAATATTATGGCAAAAATTTTAGGTATCGACTTAGGAACTACCAACTCAGCGATGGCAATCATCGAAGCTGGTGAACCAAAAATCATTGAGAATAACGACGGTAACCGCACCACTCCATCGATAGTGGCAATTTCCAAAACTGGTGAAAGACTAGTAGGGCAGATCGCGAAAAGACAAGCCGTCACAAACCCCACCAACACCATTTACGGAATTAAGCGCTTCATGGGTCACACCTTTGAAGAAGAAGCCGTGCAGAAGGACAAGGCGATTGTCCCGTATGAGGTAAAGAAGGGAAGTGATGGTGGTGCAGTTGTCCTTATGGATGGAAAGGAATACCGTCCCGAGGAAGTGTCAGCTATGATCCTCTCTAAGCTAAAGGCTGATGCTGAGGCTAAGCTCGGTGAAAAAATCACTGAGGCGGTAATCACCGTACCAGCTTACTTTAACGACACACAGCGTAAGGCCACTCAAGACGCCGGAAAGATCGCTGGACTTGAAGTTAAGCGCATCATTAATGAACCAACGGCTGCCGCCCTCGCTTATGGTTTCAACAAGAAGAAGGACGAAAAGATTGTTGTCTACGACTTTGGCGGTGGTACCTTTGACGTAACCGTTCTTGAAGTAGGGGATGATGTTGTTGAAGTGCAAGCCACTGACGGCGACGCCCACATGGGAGGACGCGATATCGATCAGAAGATCGTTCGCTACTTGATTGAAGAGTTTAAGAAGAGTAACAGCGTTGACCTTAGTAAGGATAAGCTCGCTCTCCAGCGTCTGGATGAGGCAGCTGAGAAGGCTAAGCACGATCTCTCTTCCACGAGCGAGTCTGACATCAATATTCCGTTTATCTCTCAAGGTACTGACGGACCACTACACATGGACATCAAGCTCTCAAGAGCCAAACTAGAAGAATTAGCCCATGAGTACATCGATCGCTCGATCGAGATTACTAAGCGTGCTATGGAGGCTTCAGGGCTAAAGAAAGAAGAAGTTGACGAAATCATCCTGGTCGGAGGGCAAACCCGCATGCCGGCGATATATAACGCAGTTAAAGACCTCTTTGGCAAAGAACCAAACAAGACCGTTAACCCTGACGAAGTGGTGGCCCTTGGTGCCGCGATTCAGGCCGGTATCTTCCAGGGAGATGTCCAGGACATCACTCTAGTCGATGTTATCCCACTCTCTCTTGGTATCGAGACCATGGGCGGAGTAAACACCAAGTTAATCGAGAAGAACACTCACATCCCAACCAAGAAACAACAAGTGTTCTCAACTGCGGCTGATAACCAGACATCAACCGAAATTCACATCGTGCAGGGAGAGCGACCAATGGCTAATGACAACAAGTCACTAGGTAAGTTTGTCTTGGATGGAATTCCCCCAGCCCCACGCGGTGTACCACAAGTCGAGGTAACTTTTGATGTCGACAGTAACGGCGTTCTTAATGTTACCGCTAAAGATAAGACTACTGGTAAAGAACAATCAATCCGCATCGAAGCTAACTCTGGACTATCAGAAGCCGATATCGAACGTATGAAGAAGGAGGCCGAAGCTCATGCTGATGAAGACTTAAAGAAAAAAGAATTGATCGAAACTCGTAACAGCGCTGAACAACTTATCTACACCGCCGAAAAGTCACTAAAAGATCATGGTGACAAAGTGCCAGCTGAGACAAAAACTGAAATTGAAAACAAAATCAAAGAGCTAAAAGAAGCAAAAGACAAAGATGATAAGAAAGTTATTGAAGAAAAGACCTCAGCATTGTCAGACACCCTTCAGAAAATTGGAGAAATTATCCAAAAGGCCAATACCGCTTCCGCCGCTAGTGATGCGACACAAGCTACTCCCGAAAACAACGTGCGAGAAGCCGAGGTTGATGAAAAAAAGGACGACAATAAATAGGGAAAGTCAAGCTTTTGCACTTCAATTCGAAGTGTGACATAATCCGCTTACCAGCTTAAGTTTTGGCTTATGAAAGACTATTATCAAATTCTTGGACTACAAAAAGGTGCCTCAAAAGACGAGGTAAAGAAGGCTTTTCGTAAGCTTGCCTCCTTGTACCATCCCGACAAAAAAACCGGCGATGAGGCCAAATACAAGGAAATTACCGAGGCTTATGCCGTCTTAGGTGACGACAAAAAGAAGGCTGAGTACGACAGCTATGGGCACGCTTTCAGTAACGCTGGAGGCGGAGCTAATGGCTTCGGAGGCTTTTCTTGGGCGGACTTTGCTACCCAAGGGGGCAACTTTGGTCAAGGTTTTGAATTTGACCTAGGCGATATCTTCGAGAACTTTGGCTTTGGCCAAGGACGAAGGCAAGCGCGCGGCCGAGACATCTCCATTGAAATAAACCTTTCCTTTAAAGAATCGGCCTTTGGGGCGGTTCGCAAGATCCTGGTTACTAAGAATTCACTTTGTTCACATTGTAGCGGTAGTGGTGCTAAGAATGGTGGCGATATGGTGGAATGTACCACTTGTGGCGGTAATGGTAAGGTACGTGAGAGTCGCCAGAGCATCATGGGCAACTTCACAACGGTACGGGAGTGTAACGTGTGTGCCGGAAGAGGCAAGATGCCCAAGGAACGCTGTGGACACTGTGCCGGTAGTGGTGTTGTACGCGCCCAAGAGGAGATTGAAGTTAAGGTTCCCGCTGGAATTGAGAATGGTGAAGTTATCCGTATGACCGGTAGGGGAGAAGCGATCGCAAACGGTCAACCAGGCGACCTTTACGTTAAGATTTCTGTTGAACCACACAAGACTATAAAGCGCGACGGTTCTAACCTGATTGCCAATCTACCAGTGAAGTTGTCCGATGCCCTACTTGGTGGCGTCTACGAAGTAGAGACTCTCGACGGTGCGATAGACATCAAGATCCCCGCTGGTATCACTCACGGCGAACTACTCAAGATCCGCGAACGCGGTGTCTCAACCGAGCGTGGAAGGGGAGACTTCCTTGTACGCGTCAGTATCCTAATGCCTAAGAAACTGAGCAAAAAAGCCGAAAAACTCATCGACGAACTACGAAAAGAGGGAATCTAAGGTAGGACAAAATGACAAAGGGAGGGACGCGAAGCGTCCCTCCCTTTGTCTTTCTCCACCCCCTACCTAGTCTTCACCTCTCATTAATACTATAATTTAGTAATGGACTCTGCCAGTCTAATTGCCTTTGCTTCAGAATCAATCTACCTCTTAGTGGTCTTTGGTATCTTCTTCATTCTTTCAATCTGGAAGGGAAGACAGTTTTTGATTAACTTTATCTGTGGTCTCTACCTGGCTCTCCTCTTCTACCGTGAATTTCCCTACTTCACGAAGATCTTTGCCGGTTTCTCTCACGAAAACGTCGTCAATTCTTTAAAGCTCCTCATTTTCTTTGTGACTACCGTCCTGTTTACTCTTCTCATGAAGCGACTCATGCCAAGCGAGTACCAAGAAAACCGCTTTGAGTCTTTCCCTAAAAAATTTCTCCTTGCTACCGTCGCCACTCTCCTGGTACTCCTTGTCAGCTTTTCTTATCTACCAGTCGGGGAGTTTCTTAGTGTCAGTAGCCCCATCCAGGATTTCTTCGCCAGCGAAAAGTACCGCTTTATTCTCCTAGTCGCCCCAATCGCGATCCTAATTTGGAATTAACTTTATGGAAAACGAAGGTAATAATCCACCCAAAGAGGGTATCACAATAAGACAGCTAACTAATATCTTATCGATTGTTGCCGACATGGCTTTAATCAGAGTTATCGATTTGGTGGATGGGTGGCACTATCAAACACATGGCAAAAAAGAGTAGGTCTGTGATACAATCATATTCACACTACCATGCAAGTAAATATCCCGTCATTCACCAGTAGCTTTGATGGTCAAGTCATCATCATTGGATTTGGCTCAATTGGAAAGGGTCTCCTGCCACTTCTTAGACGACACATGCCAAATCTTTCGGGAATAACCATCTTTGACCCTAGTGGGCGAAATGCCAGTATTGCCTACGCCTACGGCGCCAACTTTATCGAGATAAGCATTACTGAAGAGAACTATGAGGAACAAATAAACAAAGTTGCTAAAGACAAGACGTTTATTGTAAACGTAGCAAACGAAGTATCATCTTTTGATCTGGTGCAACTATGTTCAGAAAGAGAATGGCTCTACATAGATACTGTTGTTGAACCTTGGCCCGGAACCTATTTTAATTCGAACCTTAGCTTAGAAGAACAAACTAACTACGCCCTACGAAAGAAGTTACTTAGCCTAAGAAATATTCTCCCAACGCACTCCACTGCTATCTCTTGCTGTGGGGCAAACCCTGGTATGGTCTCCTGGCTTACCAAGACCGCCCTACTAAACATGGCAAAGCAGTACGACATTGATACAAAAAGACCAGAATCAAGAGAGGAATGGTCCAAACTAATGCACGACCTACAAATCAAAGGAATACACATAGCTGAATATGATTCTCAAATTCCCAAATTTCCCAAAAAACCTAATCAGTTTCTCAATACTTGGTCGCCGATGGGATTCGTCGCTGAAGCTCTGCAACCAGCAGAACTAGGTTGGGGGACCTTTGAAGAAGACTTTCCAATCAACGGCAATCGTTTTGAAGACAAGGATGCTCCCGCCATTTACCTAAACGACCCCGGAGGAAAAGTTGAAGTACAAACCTGGACACCAGAACATGGTAAGCATCCAGGTTTTTTAGTGACTCACAATGAGGCAATTTCAATTGCTGACTATTTTAGTTTATTTAATGGAGAGGGCGAACTAGTGTATCGACCAACCTGTCATTATGCTTATCGACCATCGGACGTCGCTATCGAATCACTGAGAGAACTTTTTGACGACAGACAAGCCAAGATGCAAGATGAGTGGAAGGTACTTGAAGCAGAGGATATCGCAACGGGAAATGACGAACTGGGTGTACTACTGTATCGAACCGACAATTCGGCCTATTGGTACGGCTCAACTTTAAGTATTGAAAAAACCAAGATTCTTGTACCTCATCAGAATGCTACTGGACTTCAAGTCACGTCAGCTGTTCTATCGGGGATGATGTATGCCATAAACCACCCGGCGGAAGGACTGATCGAAGCTGAGGAAATGGACCATGTGGAGTGTCTTTATGTCCAATCTCCGTACCTAGGAACGATTGCTGGTCATAATACTAGTCTGTAAATAGGCTTAGAATAAAAGCTGGATTTAACCTTTACTTTTAGGGTTTTTTATGCTATAGTTTCTGCAGTCGTTAACAGGAGACCAGTCATGGTCGACACGTTCTTTTTCTTCGGCGTAATGGCCGGTGTCGTCCAGCTGGTTGGGTACTGGGTATATGTTAAGGGCGATACCGAAACAAATATCGGCTCTTGGCTCATCTGGACAATGAGTGCTGCAGTGGACGTATATTACTTCGACTACGTTACTCAAAGTAACTTCGTGAAGGAGATACTTCCAGCAGTCTGCGGGATCGCCTGCATCATGACCTTTTTAATCATGTGTGCGAGAGGAAGATTCGGCTGGCCAGAAATGGCTGACTGGATATTTATTGGCTTTGACGTCACGATTTCTCTAGCTTGGTGGCTAGATTTAACCGATGGCCTTACTGCCAACTTCCTTATCCAAGCGAGCACCGTAATCTCCGCCATTCCGATGGTCCGAGGCATACGGAACGGTAAAGCAACCGAACACCAGCTGCCCTGGCTCATTTGGACACTGGCGTATGTACTGCATCTGGTTACAGTTCTCCTCGAGCTGAAGAGCTTGCACGAAACGCTATATCCATTGGCCAATATCGTAATGCATGGGTGGATCTTGCTTACGATTATCAAATACTCAAAAAGGTCAGTCGCCACCGACTGACCTTAACTTTATACACATACACGTCAAAAAAGCATTAGACAAAGTCTACACAGTATAGTTAAATCGATATATCATGAAACAAATTTATATTTCCACGAGTAAGATCAGCGGTAAGGGAATAATGGCGGGTGAAAATATCTCCAAAGGAGAACATATACAATACATCAAGGGTACGCCAAAAAAGCTAGTTATCCACAACAAGAAAGACTCGGATTCAAATCCAAACTGGATAGGTTTTGCTAAGAATCAATGGATAGACCCTGACTACCCAAACCAATTTCTAAATCACTCTTGTGAACCTAATTGTGGGATACAAGGTAGAGTAACCATGGTTGCTCTAAAGAGCATAAAAGAGGGTGAGGAGATCACAATCGACTACAGTATTACTGAGTGTGACGACATGTGGGAAATGAAGTGTACTTGCGGAAGTAAGAATTGCAGAAAGGTAGTTAAGTCTATTCAGCATCTGCCAGAAAGCCAGTTTAAGAAGTATTTTCCCTATGTACCCACCTATTTCAAGAACTTGTATATAACCCTACATCCAAAATTTAGAAAGGTGGTAAAATTCGGTTAGCTGTGAACAAACTTTTACTACTAATTCTTCTCTTTTTTATATTCTCCACTGTGGTTTTATACTACAAGTATATTTCTCTTAATGACTTCGAGTATTACATTGAAAATGTGGATGAGTAGAGAAATTTAGACATCTCAATGTGGTATAGTATAGATAATGCATGAGCTAATTAACGGAGCCATAGAGACATGTGGTTGGTATGAGTCAAGTTATTATATATTCTCAGAAAATGTCTTTGCCCCTTTAATATATTACTCTCACCTTGGGGTTATTGTACCTCTTATTTTTATTTCCTTATTTATATTTTTTAGTAACCGAAACGCAACTCAATCTAAGCTCCTGGTACTGATGACGGCTTCTTTAGTTGGCTGGATATACTCTGATCTAGTACTGTGGGCTAGTGAGAGACCAGACCTGGTAATGTTTTTCTGGTCAATAGAAATATTACTTGAACCCTTGGTATACTTTTTTGCTTTTTATTTTATATATAATTTTGCATCAGATAGGGACTTCTCTTTAAAGCAAAAGATGCTATTCACTTTGCCCCTGCTTCCAACATTCATTCTAGCCCCGACAGAACTAGGACTTTTAAACTTTGATTTATCAAACTGTGACAGGGCTGCTACAGAGGGATTCCTTCCACTATACGGGTACATAATTGAACTAGTGTACGTAGTACTGACCTGCATTTACGCAATAAAATTCTATCGAGGTTCAACTGACAACATAAAGAAAAAAAGGATAAAGCTTGTGACCATAGGTATAGTCTTGTTTTTAATTAGTTTTTCTCTAGGAAATATCACAGAGGTATTCACAGAAAATTGGCAAATAGGTCAGTTCGGACTGTTTGGCTCAGTAATATTTGCTTCTTTCCTAGCGTATGCAGTAGTTAAGTACAAAGCATTCAACGTTAAGCTTGTTACTGTGCAAGTTCTAATCTCTGCAGTCTGGTTTCTACTCTTTGCAATTCTTTTTATCCGCACCATAGAAAATGTACGAATGGTTGTAATTCTCTCCCTCGTAATGGTCGGAATACTCGGATACCTAACAATAAAAGCGGTACTTAGAGAAATTAAACAGCGTGAAGAAATCCAAAAACTGGCTGTTGACCTACAGCGAGCCAACGATCGCCTAAAGGAACTGGACAAAACCAAGTCAGAATTCGTTTCAATTGCTTCCCATCAGTTACGAAGCCCGATTACAGCTATTGCTGGCTACGCTGCCTTGATTCGCGAAGGGGACTACGGGGAAGTTTCCGCAAAGTTAAAAGAACCACTCGAAAGAATCGAGCAATCAGCCAGAATGATGGCTACCTCAATAGAAGACTACTTAAACGTCTCCCGTATTGAGTCTGGTAACATGAAATACAATTACTCAGACTTCAATCTTAAAGATGAAGCCGAACATATTTGTGACGACCTGCGTCCTGTTGCCCTTAAACAAGGTCTAGTCCTACTCTTCAAACAAAGTCTAACTGGACAGGGGGTAGTAAAGGCTGATATCGGTAAGGTGCAACAAATAATCCATAACCTGATTAATAACTCAATTAAGTATACGCCAAAAGGAGCCATCACCGTCTTTGTCCATGATGATGCCTCCGCTAAGAAAATCTACGTTGATATTATGGATACTGGTATCGGAATGAGTGAGGCAACCCTTGGTTCGATCTTTGGTAAGTTCAGTAGAGCGGACAATGCTAATAGTGTAAACGTAAAGGGAACTGGTCTAGGACTATATGTCGCTCTCAAGATGGCTGAGGCCATGGGAGGTACAATCACCGCTCACTCTGAAGGGGAAGGCAAGGGTTCGAAATTCTCGTTTGAATTAAAGCTTCACTAGGTGTGCCGGGGCACAAATTACCGGTTGGCCTCTAACCTTCTTGCTTCCGCCCAGGCCAATTTAAAAACTTTCTTGAGAGCTTCTGCGAGCTCACAACACTATGAAAAGATTATTTTGTTTAAAAGTAAAGGAAGGAAAAGAGGAGCGTGTATTAGCGTGGTTTAATTACCTACAAACACAGCAAGTGGCCTTACTCGAAACTCTAAAAGAAGAGAGACTCTTACGTGAGGAATGGTGGAAAGAAGAGCGAGATGGTCGCCTTTATCTTTATGCCACACTAGACGGAGAGGCCTTACCTTCAAATCAAAATAAAGAGATTAACCAACAACACCAAGAAGTCCTCAAGGAATGTATAGAAGAAAAAATAAGAATCGAGATTATCCTGAACCTAGATGTTACTTAAGAATTCCAAAAGGAAGAGGTCTAGCCGCTCTTGATTAGCTAGATTCAACTGAAGTAGTTAGTAACAGTCCGGGTAGTACCTTAATACCACCTGCGTTTACAGGATAGGACTATATGTCGCTCTCAAGATGGCTGAGGCCATGGGAGGTACAATCACCGCTCACTCTGAAGGGGAAGGCAAGGGTTCGAAATTCTCGTTTGAATTAAAGCTTCACTAGCAATGCTAAATTAGTCTAAAGCAGAACAACCTATACTTCTTTCGTATCTATGTGGCACTATGACAAGGGTTCATTATATAAATTACTTAAGCCGAAACCTTAAAATTAGTGTGTCCGTACAATCATTGACAGAGAAACCAACATTTAGTAACATTAAAAAAGTTAAGCCGATGGATTTGGTCCCGAGAAAATCGGGATTGGGCCAAATCCCGTCTAGTATGACACGGTGATCTTTGCGCTAGTGAAGATCCGGAACCCTCCGTAATCACAGGGTAACTGATGTCGTTTACTAGCTAGCAGGCTTAAGTAAAGACTGAGTCAGTGAGAAGCTATACTTAGATGTACAGCAAAAAAGGTGGTACCACGGAAAACTTTCGTCCTTTCTCAAGTTTATACTTGATACTGGACGAAAGTTTTTTGTATTTAGTAACCTGCATCATTGTTGCGATGATCGTGTGTTTTATGAAATCAAGTACACGATCATCGACACGAAGGTGTGTCGATAAGTTCTTTACCAGTTCTTCAACATCAACGGGAGTAATTAATGGACATTAAGCACGTTCTAAAGGAACATGCCTACCGAAACATTCCTCTCACCTATAGTGAGAGTTATGAGCTGGGTCTGCTTGCAATTAATTCGTGTAAGGGTGACATGAGTGATGCAGAAAATCTGCGTTATCTGATTCAGAGTATTGCCGCATTATCAGCATTACATACGAGGGCAACCTACAAGTGGAAGCTCGACAGTGGTGCTGGTGATAGAAACGACCTACCAAACAATGCCGCAGAGCAAATTGCCGGTATCTGTGCCGCTGTCTTTGAACATGACATCGGGAAATCTGAATTTGGCTTCCTTGAGCCAAAGGTACCTTATGTGATTGATAACTGCGGTATGGGAGGTGATCTTACTGTCACAGCAAACGTCTCTACTATCTCAGCCTTCATTGCAGCATCCCTTGGTATACCTGTATGCAAACATGGTTCACCTGCAAATGCTGACAAAGGAAGACACGGTAGTTCTGACTTCATTAATCTATGTGGGATTAACGAATTCGGAACTCGTACAGAAGTAGAGTCTATGGTCGAAAACTTGGGTTTTGGTTATACCGAAGCCCTAGATACTCGATTCAAAGTGATTCACATACAGACTCACAAGATTGCCTGTATACCACACATGAACGACCTGATCGGACCCATTACCAACCCAATGTCACCCCAGCTTCTTACACGCCGAGTCATCGGGGTTAATCACCTAATCGACCCAGTTACTGTAGTTGAAGCATATGACATCATGAGTAAACGTGGTGTTACCAAAATGGAACACGTTATCGCCGTTCGTGGTTACGGCGACATGAATGACTCAAGCGGTATGGACGAACTATCGATATGCGCCGCTGGAACAGCGGTTGCCGAGCTCAAGGATGGGGTTGTGACTGAGTATCATTTGCAAGCCGAGGATTTTGGGATCAAACCTATATCTTCCAAAGACATTTCACCACCCGATGGAATGTCTAAGGGGGAATTCTCACTTCGAATTTTGAGGGGAGAAATCGTAGGTCCTGTAGTCCAGATGATCTCAGCCAATGCAGCACTACTAGTACGACTTGCTCATCCACAAATGGCTCTACCTGACTGCTACAACCTGGCTAGACAGGCGTTGGTTTCAGGTGAAGCATACAGGAAAATGCTCGAGGTACAGAAGGCTCATCCGAAGATCTGAAATGAAGGAGGGATATTAAGACGGTTGTCTGGATTATCAGCAACCGTCTTTAATTGTTCATATTTTTATCTAAAATAGTTAAAAAAGTTCAGTATACTTTTTTATAATGAAATACTTTTGTATAATATCCGCATGACATCTATTCAACTTAAGGAGATTTTTAAAAAGAATAAAAATATTGTAATTGGAGCTCTACACTTTCCACCCCTACTTGGTTTTGAAGATTTTCCCGGATTTAAATTGGCTTTAAAAAATGCATTAATTGACCTGAAAGCTTTCGAGGAGGGCGGAGTAGATGCTATTTTTCTGGAAAATAATTACGGACTATCAAATGAACGGGTAAGTTCTTCGGTGGCTGTATCCATGGGGTATTTAATTCCCGAGATAAAAAAACAGACTAAACTACCACTTGGAGTAAGTGTCTTGTGGAATGACTATGAAACTGCGCTTGCGTTAGCTAAGACATATGATTTGCAGTTTATCCGTGTTCCAGTCTTTGTTGACACTGTAAAGCCTTACTGTGGGATAATCAAAGGCGATGCAAAAAAGGTAACTAGAACCAGAACGGAGCTAAAAGCAGAATCTGTAGCTATTTTTGCAGACATCCACGTAAAGCACGCTGAGCTAATATCTAAGATGAGTATTGTTACCTCAGCAAAAATGGCGATCAAACTTGGCTCTGATGCAATAATCATGACCGGTAGCTGGACTGGAATGAAACCTGATATTAAAGAAATGAAAAAAGTTAGAGCCTCAATCGGTAACTTTCCGATTCTTGTCGGGAGCGGCGCGGACCAAGACAACGTAAGTGAACTACTCACTGTTGCGGATGGTGTTATTGTAAGTACAGCGTTAAAGGGTGGCACTGAAAAGAAAGGGGAAAGAAACGTAAAAGGGTACTCCCAACGTGTAAACAAGAAAAAAGTGTCTTCTTTTGTACAAACGATATCTTTGAAAGGTACCCCTTTCAAATGGCACAAAAAGACTTAAGAACGCAGCTACAGCCGCCATGAAGCACTGGATAGCAAATTACAGAGATACATACTTCTTATTGGGGTTAGTTATAGGGCCACATCCTTATCCTAGTATAGTAAAAGACTTTCAAACTGTTGTTGGCTTGGAGGTAAAAACTCAACTTAAAACCTTAACTGGGACTTCTGATCCTGATTACTGTGTTGCTTGCGTCGGTGGCGGTAGTAATGCTCTAGGACTGTTTAGTGCCTATCTTGATAACGACAAAGTAAGGCTTGTTGGAGTAGAGGCTGGAGGACGAAGCCTCGGGAAAGTTGGTGAGCATGCCTCAAAAATAGCAGGTGATGCAAGTATTGGCTATATTGAAGGTTTCAAGCCACTCTTTCTCCAAAACAAAGACGGGCAGACTCAGCCGACTCATTTATTATCAGCCGGAATTGACTACAGTGGGATTGGTCCGCAACATGCTCACCTCCACTAGTTATCTTAACAAGATAACTAAAAGATAATATAAATCTACTTTACGATGTAGCCGGAGGTAACTCCTTCATGGAGAAGGGGGTAAGCCATATCATATAATTCAGCCGACTCTGCCTTAGTCAGTGTCACATCAGGGTGTCTAAGCGTAATTCTCACTAAAATGTTATCCTGATCGGGTTTTGCTCCGAGACGCTCTACTGCTATTGGCTCGAGCTTATCATAGGGAGTTCTCGATAAAATTTGTACTTCCTCAATCAAATAACTCTTCTCTCCAAATACGTGCTTAATTTGGTCGCAAATATCTTCTTCGGTATCATTTTTATCAACACAATAAGACATATCTCTCTTTATTGCCGGTTGATTTGAAACCAATTTAAATCGCTCAAAATTAGACATTTGACTAATTACTCGTGGATCAGTAGATCTTATCAGTCTAATGTCAGGTAAATTCTTTCTGGCCATTATGAGGCGTTCGATTCCCATTCCCAAAGCCAGTCCAGAATGAGTACTTTCGTCAACCCCAGCCATCCTAAGTAGTTCTGGATGAAATAGACCAGCTTCAAGAACCTCGATTTCCCGACCATCGATTTTAGCGTAAACTTCTATCCCATGAATAGTGTACGGGTGTTTAGCTTCAAGAACAACCATTTCTGCACCTGGACAAGCCGCTTCAAAAACTGTCTTTGCCAATTCTAACAATTCCTTTCTTCCAGTGACACCGTATTTTTTATTTTCCTGTATTGTCCAAACATCAATTTGATGAAAAACATCTAGGTGTCTTGGATCAATGACATCACGTCGATAGGCTAGACCAGTAAAAACAAATGTCTGAAAATCATCTTTTAATCCTTTTTCACGAAAATCCCTTAAGGTTTCTGGTACGAGCGAACTTATATGAGTCCTTAACAGGTTATTTTCATCAACATACCTAGAGTAGGTAGATGACCTGCCTGGGTTTCCTTTAGAGAAGAATAAGTTATCAAAATTGTCCTTAGCAGAGACGACCGGATTTCCCCTGACTATATTGATGTTTTTAAATCCTTTATTTTCAAGATTTGAAACGATGTTATCGTAGATAATTCCCACAATATTCCGTGGGCTTTCGGGAGGGGTAGGTAAAGTAAGATCGTCAATCGAAAGTAGCTTTTCGATAACCTCCGGTGGTGTTACATCGAACTTCAATTTCATTGGTAGATCTGGGTTCTCAAGGTACACATTTTGTCGGGCGATTTCAAGGGCCGATTTTGGTTGAACTTCTTTATCTGACTCCATATTAATTATTATTATACTTAGTAATTTTTAACAAAACTCAAAGTGAGATTTATATTATACTACAGTAAGATAAAATCAACTTTATTAGCACTAAATATCTGTTAGAAACAGTATAAAAAGTAACTACTTTTTGAATAATTGATAATTTCCAAATATGTTGCAAAATAAGTTATTTTTGCTATTCTTTACTTTATAGATTAATAAATATGACAAACTCAATGAAAGAGGTTTACGACGCTATACTGGAGGAAATTCAGGATATTCAGTCTCCCTTTATAGAAAAGAGAGATGAAAATACTTATTTAATTAAACATGAGCTTTTTGACAAAGTAATTACATCTTTCCCCCCTCATCTAAGTCCGGAGGATGCTCCTGTGCCACTATCTACCATATATTCAGTCTTTTTTCACAAACCAACAAAAGGTCTTGTAGTAATGAGTAAGGGAGCTACGCTATTATCAAAAAGTATGCTCAGTGGTCGCTATTTAATTATTCGGCACATAGGATTTACTGTTTTTCTTCCTCACCAAGGAATAGAGATAATCGACGTAGCAGTATCAGGCAACTTACAAAATAGCAACTCTGTAGTTTTGAGACCAGAATCAGCTTGTTCACCTGGGTTTATGTTTGGTTCGCAAAGATGTAATTGTCACGATCAATGGACTTTGTCGCAAGAGCTTTCATATGAATTAAATGGAATAAAAAAACCAGATTTTTCACCTAAAGAACTTGAAGAATTTCTCACTTCAAATATGTACATTGATGAAAAAGAAAACCTGATTTCAAAAAACGAAGGGCAGGCATTCATCATGGCTCATTTTACATCACAAAACGGAATGGGGAGTGGAGTGATAGAAAACAAGTATATCTCTGACTTAACAGCCAATGCTTTCATGCGACACCGTGGGGAGTACTGCGCAGAGCAAATCTACAAAACATCTGTTGCTGGAGGATTTAACACTATTGGAATATCACCGGACCCCAGAAAATTAAATGATGGTCTTTCATTTAAAATAATATCAATCGTTCTTGACTTCTTAAATGCACCAAAAAAAGTTATAGCATTAACAAATAATAACGACAAAATTAATGCCCTCAAAGAATCCGGTTACAGTGTAGATAGAATACAACTTATAGGTAGAGCAGGGGATGGCTGCGAAATAGAAATTGATGATAGGCGAAGCGAATTTAAGCACATGATCCCTGAAGATGTCGTATCTTCATGGACCGAAGAGCTCCCAAGAATCAAAGATACAATAATTAAACTAACTTCAAAAAATGAGTAGACGAATTAAAATAGCAACAATAGGAGGTTCTGGATACTGGTCTGACAGAAATCATCATCGACATATTATTGAACTAAAGTCACAATTTGACGTTGAATTAGTAGCAATCGTAGATCCAATTAACCCACGTGATGTAACAATACACAAAAATACTAATAAACTCTGTAAGACAGACAACACATCTTGGATAAATCCAACCGATTTCAAAAGCGCAGATGAAATAATACTAGAATTAAAGAATACCTACCAAGTAGACTTGGTTATTATAGCTTCCACTCCATGCACCCATTATGAATATGGAATCGCTACGGTCAAACAAGGAATCCATACTATATGTGACAAGCCAATAATAAGCCACCGAAGTGCTGCAACTAACCTTGAAGCCGCTTCTGCAATACGTAATCAATATTACGATTTACTTGAAAAATATAAAAAATCAAAGAGAGATAATCCTAGACTTCTCTTTCACTCAATTCTAAGACGACGTTCACTAGAGTCATTTACCAAAGTTGCTCACGAGTTAAATGCAATCTATTTAAAAAACAAAGCTGGTGTGAACAACATGACGATTTTGATTAACGGTGGGGTTTGCAAGTTACCAGCGGAATTAATTAAAGAAGGCGCCCATGGTTATTTAGATGGTATAGGATCGTTCTCTCACTCCGCATATCACTACGTAGATGCAATAGCGTGGTTTGTATCTCAAGCTCCTGGAAAAACATACAAACTTGTTCCTAAACTAAATTATGTGACCAGAGTTAGTGATTATCTAAAAGCAGAATCTTACAAACAAACAGCAAGCACTTTGAATATTGATAAGGCGGCACTTGATACCCCGCAACTATCAGAGGAAACTCTTGGATGCGAACTTAATGTCGGTTTTACCTTAACAATGAAGTCAAAGGAAAATGTAACAATTGGTATAATATCAATTCTCTTTAATCATACAAGTTTCAATACTCGAACATTAGGTTACGACTCAACAATAAGGGAAGTGGGTGATCATAAGGGGGGAGGCAGAATGTCACAGTCATTTATTGACGTACACCAAGAAGGGTTACAAAACTGGCAAATTGCAAAAAACGATGTTGCACTTGACGACAACACAATCACAATGCAGGGGAGGAGGCATCCATCTATTGAAGGTCCGGGCTATGAGTACTCAAAATATGAAAACGCGTATGATTCTAATATTAGTATGAAAGACTTACTTGGAGATACATTGAACTATATATGCTCTGGTGACAACTTGAAACAGCGTCACATAGTTAGGGATCTCTCTGAAGAAAGATTGGCCGTTGAAATCTATACTGCATGTTATGAATTAATTGCAGCAGATCATCAAAATATAAACCTTAAGGCGATAGATATCCTCCTCAACTAAGCTATGAAACAGGTTTCAATACAAGAATCTAAAATAATAAAAAAAGGTATTGAACCTGTCAAGGACCTAAAAATCAAAGATGAAAGGTGGACTTTCCTCAAGCTTCGTAAATTTACAAAAACAAAGATATATACAAATAGCAACTCTACAAAGTACTTACATATTGGTAATGCTAAAGTAATCCGCTCCGAAGCAGAATATATTGAGAATTTAAAGAAATTAGATTTTCCTGTTGCCACGATACTTGAACATGGCCATTTTAATTCAGAAGATTATTATGTGGAACTTTCAGTAGGAACTAAAAGCTTCGCAGAAAAATTCAAACACGAATGTTTAGATCACGGTAACATCTCTGAAAAAACTTTTATTTCATTTTGTAATGTTATTTGTTTATTTTTAGATTCGCAACTTAAGACAACGTTGGATCATAAGCACAAAAACGACCTGGATCAGATGACAAAACTAAAAGTTGTTTTAGAAGAAAATCCCGATCTAGACATTCTAAAAGTTAAAAGTTGTTTTAGGAAAATGAGTAAAAGGCTTAAGGTTCTACCTACGGTATACAGTCATGGTGATTTGACACCAAGAAATATATTTGAGGGAGGTATTATTGATTTCGAATTTAACTCAAAAGGACCCGTTGGGCAAGATGTGCTCACATCACCGCTGGTAGAAAATTTTTGGGCGTTTAAGAACAATGTCAATGAAACAGGTGAGGAGTTTACAATAAACAAGAATCAATTATGTACTTATTATAAAATGGTTGATACCACAGCGAAAAACAATGGGTTTAACAATTTGTTAGAGTTTATTGATGATTTTATTTTAGTAAAAGCCTTCTGGTCACTTGCGTACGAGAGAGAGACGGCTTTGTCATCAGGAGACTTGTCGAAGTGGAAATTTAGAAAAAGTGTCCTGAACTACTGTATACAACAGTACCTAAATGACAAAAGTATAGATACTCTTAGCTTTAGACATTTCGGTACAGAGACTCTAACATGACTATACTAAACTAATAAAAAGACCCGATAGAACAATATGAAAAAAATACCAAAAAAACTATTGAATAACTTCTACAACCCTAGCAATGATAGTATTTCAAAAATACTAAAAGAGGTAAATGAAGTCCATGAAGAAATAATTAAAATGACTTCTCTGAAAAAAGGAACCCTAAAAGTTTTTGATACAGATGATACAAAATCAATTTACAATTTTAAAATTCCCTTGAAGGGTCTAGAAAAAAGCAAAACGCCTCAAATGATATCTAGCCTTTTCCAGGGCGTGGCTCGTTGGCATTCACCTAATACAATGTATAACGCGGCTCCATCACCATTACTACCAACAGTAGTGTCTAAATTTATAACTTCATTGTACAATCCAAATCTAGCACTTCACACAGCTTCGGGTAAGAGTTTGGTTACAGAACAGAAAGTAGTAAAATCAATTGCTGATTATATCGGTTGGGACTGTCTGGAATCTGGGGGTATTTTTACATGGGGTGGTAAAGCCACTACAATGTATGCGATCAAGATAGGTTTAAGGAACTGTTCTCCAAAATCAGACTCTCTTGGTACAAAAGATGACATAGTAGTTTTTTCGACTGACGCGGGCCACCCCTCACACATATCCGACGCAGAATGGTTAGGTATAGGATCCTCTAATGTAATTCGTTTAAAGACTAATAGAAACACTATAGTCGACTTAAGGATGATGGAAGAATCTATACGCGATGTGTTGGCTAGAGGAAAAAAAATTGCTGCAATAATAGTATCTGGTGGCACCACAAATGACATGGCTGTTGACCCAATCAATGCCATCGTAAATCTGAGAAATAGATTAGTGTCAGAACTGAATCTAAATTATGTTCCACACATACATGTTGATACCGTAGTGGCTTTCCCTTGGATTTTTTTTAAAGACTATAACTTTTCTAAAAATCCACTCGAAATATCTAGCGAAGCGCTCAAAAGAATTTCTAAAATTACCTCAGATCTAAAACATCTTCATAAAGCCGACTCATTTGGTTTCGATTTCCATAAAATGGGTTTTTGTCCCTACGTTTCCAGCATTTTTATGGTTAAAAATGGAAAAACACTTTCTTCAAGGACCGGAGATTCATTCAATTGGCCTTTCTTTTATTCAATGGAGAACTCAAGATCAGCAGACGGTCCGAACTCTGCGTTCGTAGCACTCAACACTTTAGGTGTAGAAGGTTTTCAGATATTGATTGCCCATCTTACAGAAACCGCAGTACACCTTAATGACTTACTTATAGGAAGTCCTGATTTTGAAGTTATTAACAAAATTGGATTAGGTACAGCGACACTGTTTATTCCACGCCTACCTAAAAGAATTACCTTCACGAACTTTGATGACGAAGTTATAGTAAGAAACAAGTATACTATGAGATTTATAGAGAGATTAGCTGAACTAGGCAATCCATATTATATCGATAAAATACCAAGTAACTCGACAGGAGCCGCTCCTTTTCCTTTTACTGCATTAAAAACTTATACAATATCCCCGTATTCATCTAAACAGAACAATATCCTATTTATTTCCTTTTTAACAAAACTCAAAAAAGAGATTGACCAAAATTTTAACTTCAGCTCAGAGTACAAAAAGAACACCGAAGAAGCACACCCTTTAAGACAAGAATAATATGTTAAAAGTTAAATCATTCCCGAATTACATTAGATTAGACAGAAATGAAAGTTACTCGTTCCTAAACAGGAAGATCCTATCTGAGATCAAGGATTTTAGTACGGAAACGCTCAGTATGTACCCTGACTTAAATGAAGTTAACAAACTTTTGGCTGAGCACACAAAATTAAAAGAAGAGAACCTTCTGGCAACTCATGGTTCTGAACAGGCCATCAGACTTACTATTCAATCACTTTTTAAAAAAAGTGACGAGATTGTTATGGTGGCTCCAATTTTCATCGCCTTTACTTTAGCATTGAAACATATAGGAGTCACTACTAAATTATTACTATATAAGGAAAAAAATGGTCGTTTTTACACCCCAGTGACTCAAATAATCAACTCCATAAAAAAAAGTACCAAAGGGGTTATAGTATGTAACCCGAGTAATCCGTTGGGTTGCACAATGTCGAGACAAGACATTGTGAAAATCTTGAGAAAAGCAAAGCTGTTTAATATTCCCGTAATTGTAGATGAGGTATATTCAGAATTTTCAGGCACTTCCTTTTTAGATCTTACAAAAACTTTTGATAACCTAATAATTTTGAGATCCTTCTCAAAAGAGTTTGGCTTGGCGGGCTTAAGGCTTGGTTACATAGTTGCTGACAAAAAAGTTATAGAGTCACTAGACGATGAAAGAGAAATGTTCTGGCCGATCAGCAATTTCAGTATCCACACACTTCGTGTGTTACTAAAACATAAATCTCATTTTAAAAGAGAGATTGCCGGTGTCGTGAAAAGAAGAGAGAAACTAGTTTCTTTTTTCAAAAGTAAAGGAGTGAAGTGTTACAATACAAACACGAATTTTATAATAATTAAATCAAAAGATTATAGTCGTATACAACAAACATTTGAATCAAAAAAAATTCTGATTAGTGATATATCAAAACATGCAAACTCGGACAAACTATTAAAGAATGCTCTTAGAATTACAATTCCTTCAGGTAAAGATTACAAAAAGGTCATAAGTGTTCTGGAGAAAATACTCTAGAAATATCTAAACGTATATAAATATTTTTTTTGATAAAAAAGAGAACCGTAACGAAGTGGACTTGTTACGGTTCTTTTGCTAGCAGTCACATGTACTCTACATATACCCCTTTGAACCCTCGTTAAGTAGAGGGTATATTCTTTGAACTAGTTGGTTAACTATTTTCCTCGGGAGAGAGCCTTCCAAGGAACGAAACGTGATGGTAACCACGACATTCTTTTGGTCTTCTTGTATGCCGAGGTTTTCTCGCGCTCTTTCGTCTAAATCTTTATAGGGTACTTCCTTCACCTTAATTTCCTCGAGAAAGGAACAGCTTTCCCCCATGACGTCACGGATCATTTCACAAATATCTTCCTCAGACATATCCAAAGACGCCGAGTAGGACAGTACCCGTACTGTTGCTGGTTGATTTGAAACTGGAACGTATGGATCAAGATTGAGCATCTGCTTCTTGATACGTGGATCGCTGGATCGTAATAATCGAATATCATCAATTCCTTTGATGATCATGACCAAACGATCTAACCCCATACCCATTGCGAGACCTGAATATTCAGCTGGATTAAGCCCGGCATTCGTTAGTATTGCCGGATGTATCTCCCCACACTCAAGCAATTCGACCCAAACGCCGTTTACCTTGATCTCCACTTCTAATCCATTTGTTGTGTACGGGTGCACAACTTCGTTTGCACGATACTCATATCCCGGAATCACCCCACAAAGCAGTGTTTCGATCATCTCTATGAGATCGGGACGCTCAAGTCGCGGTTTTCCTCTCTTCACACGCCAAACGTCCATTTGATGTGGTTCTGCACAATGAATCTTGTCTACAACATCTCTTCTGTAGCATATTCCTGGCACTGGCAGAATCACATCATCACCTTTCTCTGGGTATTCCTCTTTTAACCACAAAGGTATGACAGCAGATGTGTGGGTTCTAAGCACAGTGTCTCTTGTCACATAACGAGTATATCGAGAAGAGCGACCGGGATTATCTGTAGGGAAGAGTAGCTGATCAAAATTCTGAGCAGTCGAAACAATCGGACTTGTACGGTACTCATCCAATACAACGTCACCATATCTAATCTTCAGTGTTCTAAGAACCACATCCTTCACTATATTAATAGCGTGGAGACCATTTTCAGGGGAACTTAAATCTACGATTGACAAGGAACTGACTAGGCGATCAGGTGCCATTATTTCTACTTTCATACGAACCTCTTCTATATGTTTAGGACCAACTTACATTGTGACATAATCATTGTTACTTGTCAAAACTTTGTGCTGAATTCTAATCTGAGATGCAACACTCTCTTCCGTAGATAGAGCAAGGTGTCTTCCAACCTAGACTCTTCCGTTCCGTATGATTCATAAGATGAACCACTGCATCTAGTTGTTTCTGCGTAAT
>JACCDR010498613.1_pt1 | contig 35437 bp, 36 predicted proteins | sample 7446431 | NCBI WGS metagenome assembly JACCDR01 (sample SAMN15323443, study PRJNA562643) | freshwater metagenome | isolation source: river surface water | place: USA:Blue River Watershed | collected 2017-08-17 | reverse complement strand
TTGTTGGCATCGCTGGCAGGCATGCCGAGCTTGATGTTCTTGGGAGGGATGGCTTGTGTGAACCACTTGTCGTACAGCTTGGCGAGCTCACCTGACTTGGCCAAGCCAGCAATGGTCTCGTCAGCCAATTTCTTGAAAGCTGGGTCGTCCTTGCGGAACATGATGGCGATGGGCTCCACGTTCAAGACTTCGCCCACGATTTTGAAATCGGCAGGCGCTTTGGAGTTGGCGATGTTGCCAGCCAAGATTTGGCCGTCCATCACGAACGCATCAGCGCGGCCAGACTCGAGCAACAAGAAGCTGTCTGCGTGGTCTTTGCCGAACACTTCTTTGAAATCAACGCCAGTGGCTTTTTCGTTCTTGCGCAAGAGTTGCACAGAGGTGGTGCCTGTCGTGGTCGCCACGTTCTTGCCGTTCAACTGAGCGATAGATGTGATGCCAGAGTTGGCGCGCACAGCGATACGCACTTCTTCCACATAAGTGGTGTACGCGAAAGCCACTTGTTTTTGGCGAGCTTCGTTGTTGGTGGTTGAGCCGCACTCGATGTCCACGGTGCCGTTCTCAACCAAAGGAATGCGGTTTTGTGAAGTCACGGGGGTGTACTTCACTTCCAACTTTTTGCCAGCTGCTTTCTCGAGGTTAGCAATGATGCGTTGGCAAATCTCAACGTGGTAGCCCACATACTTGCCATCACCCAAGGTGTAAGACAAAGCGCCTGACGAATCGCGAACACCCATGGTGATTGACCCTGCGGCTTTGACTTTGGCGATGGTGTCATTGGCTTGCGCGAAAGCGGTGCCTGCCAACAAAGTGGCTACGGCCAAGGTAACGAACTGCTTTTTCATGAGTTACTCCAGTTGAGGTGAATGAAATGAGAAATTGCATTCTAGGGACTCTTGGCATGGGGAAATTACTTACCCCGCAACAGCGAATACTCAGATGATTTTGTTATTTCTTAAAGTCGCAAGCGCACTCGCATCCAAGCCAAGCAAGCTACCCAAGACCTCGTCCGTGTGCTGCCCCAACAGCGGAGGAGGCAAATCTTGACGCACCGGTGTATTACTTAGCTTCATAGGACTGGCCACCAATTCGACTTCGTTTGCTCTGGGGTGTTGCCAAGTATTGACCATCTCACGACTCACCACTTGCGGATCGGCAAAAACTTCTGCCAAATTATTAATAGCACCGCAAGGCACATGAACGACTTCTAAAGCTTCTAGCCAATCTTGCTTAGAGCGCATACGCATGATGTCTTCTAACAAAGGCACAAGCACTTGACGGTGGCGCACACGCTGCGCATTGGTGGCAAACCGATCGTCGTTACCTAGGTGGGCGCAATTAGCCACTTCACAAAATTTGACAAATTGTTTGTCATTGCCAATCGCCAAAATTAAGTATTGCTTTTCACCCTCCACTGATGGTGCGACCTCAAAGACTTGGTAAGGCACTAAATTTTGATGCGCATTACCCGCACGTTGTGGCACTTTGCCCTCATGTTGGCCAGAGACCAAATAGTTAGCCCCCAAATTGGCAATCACGGCCACTTGGGTATCCAACAAGGCCATATCAATATATTGCCCTTCGCCTGTTTTTTCGGCATGACGCAAGGCGGCCAAAATCGACACCGCGGCATACATACCCGTGAACAGGTCCGCCACGGCAATGCCTGCTTTTTGCGGCGAACCACCCAAGTCATCTCGCTCGCCCGTGATACTCATCAAGCCACCCATGCCTTGAATCGCAAAGTCATAGCCTGCGCGCTGGCTATATGGCCCTGTTTGCCCAAAGCCTGTGATGCTGCAATACACCAAGCGCGGGTTGAGCGCAGCTAGGCTCTCGTAGTCCAACCCGTATCGCGCCATGTCACCCACTTTGTAGTTCTCGATGAACACATCACATGATTGCACCAATTGGCGCATGAGAGCCTGACCTGCGGACGTTGAAATATCGCAAGTCACTGAGCGTTTGTTTCGGTTCGCACCGAGGTAATAGGCTGCGTCTGTGGTGTCTTGCCCTTGTTCGTCTTTCAAGAACGGGGGGCCCCATGTACGGGTTTCATCTCCAACGCCTGGACGTTCCACTTTGATCACATCAGCACCTAAGTCTGCCAATGTTTGCGTGCACCAAGGCCCAGCGAGCACACGGCTTAGGTCAAGGACACGAATGCCATCCAATGCGTTCATTTTTTTGTCATGCCCAAGCGTTCGATAGTGGCTTTTTCGGCTTCGAATGTTTGTTGCGCATAGCGCGTGTACTCGTCCGTTCCCATATAAATCACAGGCTGAGAAAACTTATCAAGCATATCGAGCACTTTGGGGTCCTCTAAAGTTTTCTTGAATGCATCATGCAGCACAGCCACCACTGCAGGATCCATATTTTTAGGGCCGCCAATACCAAAGGGCGACTCGCTAATGGTGGGCCAGCCACTTTCTTTGACAGTGGGCACATCTGGAAACGCTGATGTGCGATGACGCCCCAAAGTCGCCAGCAAGCGCAGCTTGCCTTCTTTGACCCAAGGCGCATATTCTGGAATGCCACACATGACCCGAATTTGCCCACCCAAAATGGCTTGCATGATTTCAGCCGAACCTTTGTAGGGAATGTGGTTGAGCACAATGCCCGCTTTTTGGCTGAACTCCTCCATCGCCAAATGTGGAGTGGTACCAGTTCCGGTGCTGCCGTATTCAAGCTGTCCCGGATTGGCCTTGGCGTATGCCACCATGTCTTTGAGGGTTTTAAATGGCGCACCGGCAGTCGCCACAATGCCAAAGGTGTAGCCTGTCAAACCTACGATGTGCGTCAAGTCTTTCAGGGGGTCAAATGCAGTTTTTTGCATATGCGGCAAGCGATACACACCCAGTGGCAATTGCGTCAGGGTGTAACCATCGGGCTTGGCTGTCACCATAGCAGAGGCGCCCATGGTGCCCCCCGCGCCGGGCCTGTTCTCGACCACCACAGACACGCCCAAAACACGGCTCGCGCTTTCAGCAAAGGCACGCATCAAGGCATCACTACCGCCTCCTGCGGGCCAAGGTGCAATGAGCGTGATGCTTTTGTTGGGAAATTTGTCTGCCGCATGAACTAACACTTCAGCACATGACAAACCACCAAGTGCACCAGTCACAAGCTGCAAGATTTGCCGTCTAGAAATATCAGTCATGGATAGATGTGCAAACCAAGTAGTGAGCAGCTTGCGCTGCTGTTGGATTTTCCAAACGTGGAATATGCCCCAGCAAAGGCGCATCAATACGCGCTTGCAACGCTTGAATGTTTTCTTGCGCAAAGCTCATCTTGGCATCGGCCGTGTTGGCTACCCATCCCATCAGCCTCAAGCCACGTGCTTGAATAGCCTCAACGGTGAGCAATGCCTGACTGATGCAACCCAAGCGCAGCCCCACCACCAAGACAACCGGCAAGCCCAACTGTTGTGCCATGTCTGCGGTGTCATAGCTGTCGGTCAAAGGCACTTTGAAGCCGCCCACGCCTTCCACAATGACGGACTGTGCTTGTGCACTGACCTGATCAAAACAGGCTTTGATATGGGCGGGGTCCATCACCACTTTATCTAGTGCTGCGGCAATATGCGGGGCTGCAGGCGTTTGCAGCAAGTACGGGGTGGTGAGTGCAAGTGGCAATGGCACATTCACTTCAGCGGCCAACATGTCTACATCGTCGTTGTGCCAAGCGCTTTCTCGCCACTCGGCTCCTGCCGCAATGGGCTTCATAGCCGCCACTTGGATGCCACGCTGAACCAAGATGTGCAGCAAAGCAGCAGACACCAAGGTCTTGCCGATTTCTGTATCCGTCCCCGTCACAAAACACGAGAACGCACCCTTGGGTAATGCGTCATTCATATCAAACCGCCTAATGCTTTTGTCAGTTGCATCACATCGGCCACCGAATGTGATGCTGACAAGGTGATGCGCAAACGTGCTGTACCGACGGGCACAGTAGGTGCGCGAATGGCTGTGATCCACAATCCTTGCTCTTGCAAAGCAGCTGAAGCTTTCAGCACATCGTCATTGCTGCCAATCACGATGGGTTGAATGGCGGTGCTGGATGACAAACGCTTCCAGTCTGCTGGGATGGGTGCAGTGGAAAACTGCTCAATCAACTCTTTCAAGTGGGCACGACGCGCCTTGCCTTCGTCACCCAAAATGATGCGTAAACTGGTGAGCAATGCATACGCCAGCGCAGGCGGTGCAGCTGTGGTGTAAATATAAGGACGCGAGCGCTGCACCATCCAATCAATGAAGGTCTCATGCGCCGCCACAAATGCGCCGCCCACACCTGCGGCCTTGCCTAAGGTGCCCATGTAAATGAGATTGGGCGAACGTAAATGCAGCGCCTCCAAAACCCCACAACCTTTGTCGCCCAGCACACCAAAGCCATGCGCATCATCCACCACCAGCCATGCGCCATGTTGTTCGCACAAGGTCAGCAGCTCGCGCACAGGCGCAATATCACCATCCATGCTAAACACGCTATCTGTCACCACAACCTTGGTTTTGCTGGTGCAGGCTTTGAGCAAATTGTTCAAAGCCTGGGTGTCGCAATGCGGGTAAAGCTGCACGTTGCTGCGCGCAAGGCGGATGCCGTCAATCAAGGATGCGTGGTTGAGCGACTCCGAAAACACGGTGATGTCACCCTGCGCGCTATCGGCCAACGCACTCAAAATACCAAGATTCGCCATGTAGCCGGTACAAAAATAAAGCGCACGAGGTGACTCCAGATAGGGAGACATCATGGCCGCGAGTTTTTCTTCCAAACGCACATGCGCTTGCGAGTGGCCACTGATCAGGTGCGAAGCGCCACTGCCTGCCCCATATAAAGACGCACCTTCTTTCAAAGCCTCCACCACTTGCGGGTGTGCTGCCAAACCTAAGTAATCGTTGCTATTGAACGCCAGCATTGGCTTGCCATCTACCATCAAGTGCGGTTGGCAAGGCGTCTCGGCGCTGAGGCGCTTGCGACGCAAACCTTGGGCATCAATGTCAGCCAACTTGGTGTGAAGGGTTTCAAGCAAAGCGTGCGTCATGCGTGAATCACTTTTTCAAACACGGTGTGCAAACGTGTGGCGAGCAAGTCAATCTCGTCGTCACTCAACACATAGGGCGGCATTAAATACACCGTGCGGCCAATCGGGCGAATGAGCAATTCATGCTCAAGCGCCGTCGCAAAAAATCGGCGTGAGAACGTAGCCGCCTGGGCGGCATCGTCCACTTGGGCATCAAAGGCCCAAATCATGCCTTGCTGACGAAAGTTCTTCACGTGACTGTGCTGAGCCAAAGGCAGGAGTGCTTCGGTCAACCGCTTGGCTTTTACTTGGTTTTGCACGAGCACATCGTCATCTTCAAAAATAGCCAAAGTGGCGAGCGCAGCTCGGCAAGCCAGCGGATTACCCGTGTACGAGTGGGAATGCAAAAAACCACGCGCCACACTGTCGCTGTAAAAGGTTTGGTAAATGCTATCGCGCGTCATCACCAGCGACAAGGGCAAATAGCCGCCGCTGATACCCTTGGACAGACAGACAAAGTCGGGCCAAATTTGAGCTTGCTCGCAGGCAAAGAAAGTACCGGTACGGCCGCAGCCCACGGCAATTTCATCGGCAATCATGTGCACTTGGTATTGGTCACACAATTGACGTACCAACTGCAAATACAAGGCGCTGTGCATGGCCATGCCGCTGGCACATTGCACCAAGGGCTCAACAATAACCGCACTGATGTGTTGCGAACGGGCCTGTAAAAGCAGTTCGAGCTCATGGGCAGCACGTCGAGCTTGGTCTTCGTCAGTCTCACCTTCCAAGGCCAAACGCGCATCGGGCGACATCAAACAATGCGTTGGCTTGAGCAACGCGTCATACGCATCGCGAAAAATAGCCACATCCGTCACAGACAACGCCCCCGCGGTTTCGCCGTGGTAACCGCCTTTGAGGCACACAAACTCTTGCTTACTCGCTAAACCCTGATTGCGCCAAGAGTGAAAACTCATCTTCAGAGCAATCTCTACCGCTGAAGCACCATCAGACGCGTAAAAGCAATGACCCAGCACACCACTCGTCAAGGCAGATAGTTTTTCAGACAACGCCACCACCGGCTCGTGTGTGAAACCCGCCAACATGGCGTGCTCAAGCGTGTCGAGCTGGTCTTTGAGCGCCGCGTTGATGCGCGGGTTGGCATGGCCAAACAAATTCACCCACCACGAACTGACGGCGTCCAAATAGCGGCGGTTGTCACCGTCATAAAGCCACGCGCCTTGGCCACGTTTGACAGCCACCAGAGGCACGGTCTCGTGATGCTGCATTTGAGTGCAGGGGTGCCACACGCTTTGCAGGCTGCGTTGTACCAAGTCGGATGAATGGGTGTTTTTCAAAAAAACCTCAGCTCAGATTGAAGGGCTTTTGCCTTGAATAACGCATTATCCCTGCGCAACCCTGCGTCAGCCTTAGGTTGGCTTTTATTGCTATATTTAGCGGATACCTTTTTAGAAGTTTTCTGTATGCAATCTACTTTGCAAAATGAGCAGCCGGTTCATTTCGTGAAACCCGCCAAAGCCCCCGCTGTCACTGACCACGCTTGGTCGTTGGCCGCTGTGGAAGAGCTGTTTAACCTTCCTTTCAACGACTTGATGTTCAAAGCACAACAAGTCCATCGCGAGAACTTTAATCCTAACGAAGTTCAACTCTCCACATTGCTCTCCATCAAAACAGGTGGCTGCTCGGAAGATTGCGGCTACTGCCCACAATCGGCACGTTACGACACAGGCGTCGAAGCTTCTAAGCTGCTGGATGTTGACACCGTCAAAGCCGCAGCAACCGAAGCCAAGAAAAACGGTGCTACTCGTTTTTGTATGGGCGCCGCATGGCGCGAACCCAAAGACCGTGACATTGAAAAAGTAGCCGAACTCATTCGCACTGTCAAAGATCTCAACCTAGAAGCTTGCTGCACCTTGGGTATGTTGACTGCGCAACACGCCAACACACTCAAAGACGCAGGTCTTGACTACTACAACCACAACCTAGACACGGCCCCCGAAACCTACGGCAACATCATTACCACCCGCGTGTACCAAGACCGCTTAGACACATTAGATAACGTGCGCTCTGCAGGCATGAACGTGTGCAGCGGTGGCATTGTGGGCATGGGCGAATCACGTGCGCAACGCGCAGCCTTGGTGCACCAATTGGCCAATCTCAACCCTTACCCAGACTCTGTACCTATCAACAATCTGGTTCAAGTCGAAGGCACGCCATTACATGGCACTGAAGCTTTGGACTTGTTGGAATTTGTGCGCACCATCGCAGTGGCACGCATCACCATGCCTAAGGCACGTGTGCGTTTGTCAGCTGGGCGCCAAGAAATGGGTGAAGCCATTCAAACCTTGTGTTTCATGGCTGGTGCCAACTCGATCTTCTACGGCGACAAGCTGTTGACAACAGGCAACCCAGACTGGGAACGTGACCAAGCATTGCTCGGCAAGTTGGGCATGAAGACTGCCTAAAGTGGTGGCGGCCTATCAATCCAAGTAGATTTGCGTCTTCTTGATGATGCTGCCATAACGTGTTGACTCAGCCTGAATATAGGCATTGAGCTGTTCGCGGCTTAGTGTGAACGGCTCATACGCAAACGAAGCAAACTTCTCACGCATGTCGGGCTCGGCCAATGCCTTTTCGATGTCGTGCTGAATTTTGTCTGTCACCTTGGCGGAGAGCCCACGTGGGGCTGCAATTATGGTCCAGCCACTCACCTCAAAGCCTGCAGGCCCACCCGACTCGCGCACCGTGGGCACATCGGCAAAGCCTGCCACACGCTTAGGCGCAGCGACGGCCAAATAGCGTAACTTTCCAGCACGATAGGTCGCGCCAGCCGTGGCGTTGGTACCCAAAGCAAACGACAGCTCGCCATTGGCCACGCCGTTGTAGAGCATGGTGGTCTCTTTGTAAACCACGTGCTGCATGTGCGTGCCTGTGACCGACTCAAACAAGGCCGAGCCCAAATGCACAGGGTTGCCCACAGACCAAGAGCCATAGTTGAGCTTGCTCGGATTGGCCTTGGCATCTGCAATGACATCGGCCACCGTTTTGTACTTGCTATCGGTGGCCACCGCCATGAAAAAGTAGGTCTTAAAAACAGGCACCAGCGGCTCTAAATCAGCTTTGGGATCGTAGGGCAGCTTTTTAAACAAATGCGGATAGGCTGAGAAGTGCACGCTGTCAAGCTGAATCAAATCATGCCCATCTGTCGCGCCACGCTTGAAAGCGTCAATCGCAATGAAACCATTGCCGCCCGGCTTGTTCTCTACCACCACCGACTTGCCCCACGTGCGTGACAACTTGTCAGCCAACAAACGCAACACCCCCTCGGGGCCACTGCCCACCGGAAACGGCGTGAGGATGCGCACGGGCTTGGTGGGGAAATCTTGCGCTTGGACGTGTCCAGCTAAACAAGCCAACGCAAACGCCACACAAGCAGCCAAGCCATGACGCGCAACAGCATTCTTCATAAACAGACCTTGAAAGCAGTGATACCAAGCAATGTACTTTATGCCAAACAGCCAGTAAAAAACCCCACCGCCCTTGAAGGCGATGGGGTTTTGAGCTTTTAAATCCTAAGCTGGCTTAAGCCAGCGCGGGAATTAGAAGTTATGCAACAAACCGATAGCTGTTTGTGTGTTCTTGACTTCTTTGCCGAATGTAGCTGAAGAACCAGCTGTCAAATCAGACGCGCCGTAGTTCACATAAGCCAAAGTGCGCTTGCTCAGTGCATAACGTGCACCGACGCCGTAGCCAGTGTAGTCACGCTTCTCGCCAGCGCTGCCTGCTGTGATGGCTTCAGTTTTTGTACCGCCGCTGTACAGGGCAGCCAAAGTCCATGCACCCATAGGCACTTGTACGCCAATGTTGTAGGCTTCGCGCTTACCTTCACCAACTGCAGATGCAGTTTTTGTGTCGTCTGTTTTCACAGTACCGTAAGTTGCAAACAGCTTAGCCATTGGCAACTGGTAAGAAGCGCCCAAAATGGTAGTAGTCACATCTTTGTCGACTGTTGGGGTTGCGCCAGTTGCTGTTGTTGTATTTGACAATTGGTATGCACCAGCCACTGACAATGGGCCATTGGCGTAGTCAGCAGTCACCAAATAACCAGTTGCTGTTTTGTTGTCAGCCACGCCGTCTTTGGTATCAACGTTGCGAGAAATGCTACCGCCAACATTCAAACCTTGAGCAATAGCTTGACGAACGCCAACGCCTGTTGCGCGGTTTGAGCTGAACTGTGTATCAGTTGTCAACGTGTTACCGATGAAGTTGGTACCGCCCATTGCGTCATATGCCAACACGATAGAACGAACAGCAGTGCCGCCGTAGCCAGCGCCGATGGTGGTGCCACCAAACTGCAATGAGGCGTTCAATTCACGAGCGCCAATGGTTGTGGCATCCAAAGTTGTACCAGCTTTTGTAGAAGCTGTTTCTGTACCAGCAGAGAAGCCTGAACCAGAGTTGCTGCTGACGCCTGTTTCGATCACGAAGTTAGCTTTCATGCCTTGACCGATGTCTTCAGTGCCTTTGAAACCGAAACGGGTAGAAGACATGTTGCTGAAAGAAACAGCTTGTTGGCCGTTTTTCACGCCAGCGATAGTTTTGCTGCTATCAGAGTAGCCAGCGTCGATAGCACCGTAGAGGGTGACAGAAGATTGTGCGAAAGCAGAAGTCGCGGCCAAAGCAGCGATTGCAACGAGGGTTTTTTTCATTTCAAGGTTCTCCAAGGTTTGAACAGGGGCTCTAGATTTTCTAGAACCAACCTCCGTTTTCGGGAAGTTGTACGTATTGAACCAGACGCCTGCGTATTGGCATATGACAAGCGTCAAAAAATCGTCGTTTGCGTTGCTTTGCAGCAACAAAACCCAAACCACCTCCTCGCAAACCCTCGAAAAATGGTGGTTTTGACAATTCTCAAACGTTTAAGAATCCGACACCCCTTGGGTTCAGACGCCCCTTAAACTTGCCCTATGGATCGCTTACTTACCGCCGCCGACAGCGCCCTGCGCACCGTGTTTGCCCACCACCACGCCAATCGCCCCACCCCCATCTGGGCCGCCGAGGCACCCACGCCCGCCCCGCTAACCGAAAGCCAAAAGGCCGAGGCCGCTGCACTGATGCGCGTGAACCACGTGGGTGAGGTCTGCGCCCAAGCCCTGTACACCGCGCAAGCCTTGGCCACTCGTGACGAGGGTTTGCGGCAGCACCTGACCACCGCGTGTAACGAAGAAACCGATCATTTGGCATGGTGCGAGCAACGCCTGCACGAACTAGGCGGGCGCACCAGCCTGCTCAACCCGCTCTGGTACGCGGGCGCATTTGCCATTGGTTACGGCGCGGCCAAGCTGGGTGGCGACCGCATGAGCCTAGGCTTTGTGGTGGAGACTGAGCGTCAAGTGGAAGCTCATTTAGAAAGCCACTTGGGGCTCTTGCCCGCGAACGACGGGCCAAGCCGCGCCATCGTGGCGCAAATGAAGGTAGACGAGGCACAGCATGCAAAAGACGCACAGCACGCAGGCGCAGCCGAGCTGCCCGCGCCCTTCAAAGCCATGATGCAAGTGGCCGCCAAGGTGATGACCACCGTAGCGCATCGCATCTAACCACGCGGTTTAGGCTTCGACCAGCTCGAAGCTGGTGGTGATTTCAGCCGTCTTGCCCAGCATGATGCTGGCCGAGCAGTATTTGTCGTGGCTCATGGCAATGGCACGCTCGACCGCACTGGCAGGCACGCCTTGGCCCGTGACGGTGAAGTGCATATTGATTTTGGTGAACACCTTGGGGTCTTCGGTGGCGCGTTCGCTGACGATCTTCACGCTGCAGCCTTGCACGTTGTGGCGGCCACGCTTCAAGATGAGCACCACGTCATACGCCGTGCAACCACCTGTGCCCGCCAGCAACATTTCCATCGGGCGAGGCGCCAAGTTTTGACCACCGTTTTCAGGCTTGGCCGCATCGGGCGCACCGTCCATGGCCACCACATGACCACTGCCTGTTTCTGCAATAAAGCCCATGCCTGAGCGAGTGCCTGAGTTGCCAGTCCAGCTAACGGTGCATTCCATGTGTGGTTCTCCAAATAATTTGTAGCGCAAATTTTTAGTTCAATTGTCTGCGAATTGTTGCGCCGCAACAAAATTTACATACAATTTGGGCTTGTCTCCTCCACCCTCAAAAGTGGATTCATGCCCCGAGTTGCAAAACTCGGGGCTTTTTTTTGCCTTTTTGTCTTAAGAGACAATCACCCCATGTCTATCCGCTCCACCAAAGCGCGCGCCCTGCAGCCCGCCGATTACCTGAAAAAAATCTTGACCGCTCGCGTCTACGACGTGGCCACCGAATCTGCGCTGGAGGTGGCTAAAAACCTCAGCCGCCGAATTCACAACACGGTGCTGTTGAAGCGCGAAGACCAGCAACCCGTGCACAGCTTCAAACTGCGCGGCGCGTACAACAAGATGGCTCACCTCACGCCAGAGCAATTGAAAAAAGGCGTGATTTGCGCATCTGCCGGTAACCACGCACAAGGCGTGGCACTCGGAGCCAAACGCTTAGGCACCAAAGCCATCATCGTCATGCCCACCACCACGCCGAGCGTGAAGATTGAAGCAGTCAAAGCTCTGGGCGGTGATGTTGTGCTGGCCGGCGACAGCTATTCAGACGCGTACACCCACGCCCTCACGCTGGAAAAGAAAAACGGCATGACCTTTGTGCACCCGTTTGACGACCCCGATGTGATTGCCGGCCAAGGCACGATTGCCATGGAAATGTTGCGCCAGCTGCAAGGCCTCAACCTGCACCAACTCGACGCAGTGTTTGTCGCCATTGGCGGCGGAGGTTTGATCAGCGGCGTGGCCAACTACATCAAGGCGGTGCGCCCCGAAATCAAAGTGATTGGCGTGCAAATGGACGACTCCTCAGCCATGATGCAGTCGGTGCAAAAAGGCAAGCGCGTCACGCTCAACGACGTGGGCTTGTTCTCTGACGGCACAGCGGTCAAGCTGGTGGGCGAAGAGACCTTCCGCGTGAGCAAAAACTTGGTGGACAGCTACATCACGGTGGATACGGATGCCGTGTGCGCCGCCATCAAAGATGTGTTTGTAGACACCCGCAGCATCGTCGAGCCCGCAGGTGCATTGGCCGTGGCTGCCATCAAGCAATACGTGGCCGAGCACAAAACCAAAGGCGAAACCTACGCTGCGATTTTGTGTGGAGCAAACATGAACTTCGACCGCTTGCGCTTTGTGGCCGAGCGTGCCGAAGTGGGCGAAGAACGCGAAGCCTTGTTTGCTGTGACCATCCCCGAGCAGCCCGGCAGCCTGCGCCGCTTTTGCGAGCTGATTGGCAAGCTGCCCAGCTTTGGCGGCAGCAAGTCGCCCCGCAATGTGACCGAGTTCAACTACCGCATGAGCGATCAAGCCAAGGCCCACGTGTTTGTGGGCTTAACCACGGGCGTGAAAGGCGAAAGCAGCAAGATTGCCAGCCACTTCACCAAGAGCGGATTCGAGGCGATTGACCTCACCCACGACGAACTGGCCAAAGAGCACATCCGCCACATGGTGGGCGGGCATTCGTCATTGGCACACGAAGAACGCATCTTGCGCTTTGAGTTCCCCGAGCGCCCTGGCGCGTTGATGAAGTTCTTGTTGGCCATGCGCCCGGGCTGGAACATCAGCCTGTTCCACTACCGCAACCAAGGCGCGGACTACGGCCGCATCTTGATGGGCTTGCAAGTGCCTAAGGTCGACAACAAAGCGTTCTCCGCTTTCTTGGATGGTTTGGGTTATCCGTATGTGGAAGAAACGCAGAACCCAGCGTATCGTTTGTTTTTGCAGCGCTGATTACTTTTTAGCCGGCAGCTCAAGCACCAAGGTTGACGGCCCATCCACCGATGCGCCTAAGCTGATGCGTCGGACTTGAGCGCTTTGCAACAACAAGCCGTCGGTCACCAAAGCACCCACGCGATAGGGCTTGGCAGGTTTGCCGTCCACGGCCATAAGGGCGGCCCCAGCATCGGGGCCAGCATCTAGCACGCCCAGCAGCTGAAAACGGCTGGCAGCGGTGGGTGCGGCGGCGGCTTGCACAGGCGCAGCGCCTAAAGTACGCGCCGCAGCAGACACATCCACCTCAGGCAAAGCCTGCGCCGCAGTGGCGCTGCTGGGCGCGTTACCCGTAGCCGACCAACGCAAACCCCAGGTGACCACACTGAACGCCACTGCACCCCACACCAGCAAGGTGGCAGCGGGCAACGCCACACGTGAAGACGCAAACAAAGCAGTGGCAAATGACGGGCGGTGGCGAAGCATCAGCGGATTATGATTCATCCTTGAACTGAGAACCTTTCAAATGCCTCACATGCAAGCCCAACAAGCCCCCCAACAAACCAAACGCCAACGCGGCTTCACTCTGATTGAACTGATGGTGGTGCTCGCCATCATTGGTGTGCTCGCCGCACTGGTGGTGCCCAACGTGCTCAACCGTGCCGACGACGCTCGCGTGACTGCTGCCAAAACCGATGTAGGCAACCTGATGAACGCGCTCAAGCTCTACCGCTTGGACAACCAAAACTACCCCACGGCCGAACAAGGCCTCAACGCCTTGGTGGTCAAACCCACCGTGGGCCAAGCGCCTTTGAACTGGAAGCCCTACATCGACAAGCTGCCCAACGACCCCTGGGGCCGCCCTTACCAATACATGAACCCCGGCGTGAAGGGCGAAGTCGATGTGCTGTCACTCGGCGCTGACGGCCAACCCGGCGGCGAAGGTAAAAACGCCGACATCGGCAGCTGGCAATAAACCTCTCATACAAGCCCGCCATGCAGCGCCAGCGCGGCCTCACCCTGTTGGAGCTGTTGGTGGTGCTGGCCATCATTGGCGTCGCCATGGCCGGTGTGAGCCTGTCGTTACGCGACAGCAGCCAAACACAGTTAGAGCGGGAAGCGCAACGCTTGGTTGCCGTCTTAGAAGCAGCTCGTGCGCAGTCGCGCACCAGTGGGGTTGCCCTTGTTTGGCAAGCTTCGGCTGAAGGTTTTGTGATTCGCCCTGCCCTTGCCCCCAACGCCGCGCAAGGCAACAGCACGGCCACCAACCCCATTGCAACTCGCAACGAAACTTGGCTCACGGCTGGGACGCAAGCGACGATCAGTACAGCCACAGCATCGGCCAACAACATCACGCCAGCCAACTTGTTGGTACTCGGGCCCGAACCCATCTTGGCCCCCGTACGCATCACGCTCAGTGCTGCTGCAGCCAACACAAGCAAAACCCAACCATCGCTCAGCATTGGCACAGATGGTTTGCAACCGTTTCGGGTGATGCCATGAAAACGCCGCGTGGTTTCACACTCATTGAGGTGCTGGTGGCGCTGGCCATCGTCTCCATCGCACTCATGAGCGGCCTTAAGGTGAGCGGCGCACTCACGCGCAACGCGCAACGCCAAGCCGATGTGCTGCTCGCACAAATATGCGCCGACAACGCCTTGAACCAACTGCGCCTCTCGCAACAACTGCCCAGTGTGGGCGACGCACGCGTGCCTTGCCCACAAGCCAAACGCAATTTTGAGGTGGCGCTGACCGTGCGCACCACACCCAACCCTGCGTTCAGACGCGTAGACGCGCAAGTATTTGACGCAGCCACGCCCGTGCTCAACATCACCACCGTGTTGGGGCGTTACTGATGACACACGCCAAGGGCCAACGCGGCTTCACACTCATCGAGCTACTCATTGCCATCACCCTCATGGCGGTGCTGGCGGGCTTGAGCTGGCGTGGGCTAGATAGCCTCATGCGCAGCCGCGACATCACGCAAGCGCAGGTGGACAAAACTGCCGTGCTGCAAACCGTGCTCGCCCAATGGCAGGCCGACCTCAATGCCGTGCAGCCCGTGCCCAGCATCGCCGACGCAGGCGTGCTGTGGGATGGCCGCACACTGCGCATCACGCGCCGCGCCACCGCTTGGCGCGCCGATGGGGCTGATGCTGGTCTATGGGTGGTGGCGTGGACCCTGCGCGGCAACCAATGGTTCCGCTGGCAATCGACCCCCTTGCAAACGCGTGCAGCTTTGCAGCAAGCGTGGGCCAATGCCGAGCGCTGGGGCCAAAACCCAAGCGCGGACGATGCTGCATTTGAAACTTCGCTCATCCCCCTTGATGCTTGGCAACTCACCTACTTCCGTGGCAATGCGTGGAGCAACCCACTCTCAAGCGCAGGCAACACCGATGCAAACAACGCCACTGGCCAAGGCGCGTTGCCTGACGCCATTCGCCTACAAATTGACCTGCCCGCCAGCGCCGGTGTGCGTGGCCGCATCACCCTCGACTGGGTGCGCCCCAACTTCAGCAACACCAAGACATGAAGTACGTCGCACCCCACCGCCCTACAAGCCTCCGCACACAGCAGCGCGGCGCGGCGTTGCTGGCGGCCATGCTCACCGTTGCGCTGGTGGCCACGTTTGCCGCAGGCGCGTTGTGGCAGCAGTGGAAATCCACCGAGGTAGAAGGTGCTGAGCGCCAACGCACGCAAGCACGCTGGTTGCTGACGGGTGCGCTGGATTGGGCTCGCGTCATCCTGCGCGAAGACGCGCGTTCGGGCGACGCCAGCAACCCTGCCGACCACTTGGCCGAGCCTTGGGCAGTGCCCCTGCAAGAAGCGCGTTTGTCTAGCTTCTTAGCGGCGTTACCCGATGGCACAGGCAACACCATCGACGATGAAAAATTTGCACGCCAAGTGCTTTTGTCGGGTTCTGTGAGTGACCTGCAAGGCCGCCTGAATGTGACCAACTTGCTGCAAGGCGACAAGTTGGATGGCAAAACGGTGCTGGCCTTTGAACGCTTGTTTGATGCGCTGGGTGTGCCCCAAGCGCAACTCAGCCTACTCACCCAAGGCATGCTGGGGGCCCAAAAACAAAGCGGCAATTCACCGATCATGCCCCAGCGCTTGGGCCAACTCAGCTGGCTTGGCCTGTCGCCGCAAGCCTTGCAAGCCCTCAGCCCACACATCGCCGTGCTGCCCACACGTACTTTGGTGAACCTCAACACGGCCAGTGTGCAAGTGCTGCACGCCAGCGTACCTGGCCTGAGCCTGTCTGATGCCCAGCGCTTGGTGCAGCAGCGCGAACGACAACATTGGGCGAGCCTGGAGGCGTTTCAAAAAGCCTTGGGCCGCACCCTCAGCCTGAGCGACACCCACAGCGTGAGCACCCAATACTTTGAAGTGCTGGGCCGCCTGCGCATGCCCCAAACCACGCTGCAAGAGCGCTCTTTGGTCAAGCGCGAAGGCCAAGATTTGAAGGTGCTTTGGCGCGAGTCTGGCTCTCTACAATGACAAATTCATGCTGATCATCGCGCTGCCCCACTCTGCCCACGCCAACACAGGCTATGCCCACGTTCATTCGGACGGGCACAGCGTGTTGCGCAGTGCCACGGGGGCAGCAGCCACTCTGTCTGCTCACGCAGGCGAAGTGGTGGCCGTCGTGCCGCACAGCCGTTTGGCTTGGCTGCGCGTGCAGCTGCCGCCGGCCAGCCAAGGCCCGCGTTTGCAATCTGTGTTGCACGGCTTGCTCGAAGACCGGTTGCTGGACGAGCCGCAACAACTGCACATCGTGCCAGCACCTGATGCCGAACAAACCGCCCGCATCGGTGGCGACACCTTGGTGGCCGTGTGCAACAAGCAGTGGCTGCGCGATGCGCTGGCCCCCTTGCAAGCGGCAGGCTTAAACGTGCAACGCATCGTGCCCGAGCTGTCGCCCAGCGCCAAACCTGTGCTGCAAGTGATGGGCGAACCCGACCATTCACAAAGCGTGCTTTGCCACGCGCACGGCGTGACGCTGCTGCCACCCAATACGGCTCAGTGGCGCGCCTTTGCCGAACTGAACCAAGACGATTTACAAATTCAAGCCGAACCCGCCATGGTGGCGCGCGTGCAAAGCACCCTGCAACGCCAGCCCATGCTGCAAAGCACGGCGCAGCGTTGGGTCAAATCCAGCCAATCGGCTTGGGATTTGGCGCAAGGTGAATGGGCGCAAGGCCCCCTCCAACGTCTGCAACGCCAAGTGCTGGCTGCGTGGCAAACCGTTTTACATGTCCCCGATTGGAAGCCTGTGCGTTGGGGCGTGGTGGCGCTGATCGCCTTACAGGTGCTGGGCCTCAATGCCTTGGCTTGGCGTGAGCGCAGCGCTTTGAGTGCACAGCAAGACGCGCTGCAAAGCATTTTGAAAACCACGTTTCCCTCGGTCACCTTGGTCATCGACGCACCGCTGCAAATGCAACGCGAAGTCGATGCGCTGCAACAAAAATCGGGCTCAACATCGAGCACCGACCTTGAGCCTTTGCTAGCCGCTTTGGCGGGTGTATTGCCTGCGGGGCAAACACCGCAGCAAATTCACTTCGCCAACCAAACACTGCGCGTAAAGGGCGTGACGCTGGACAGCAACACCGCTGGCACAGCTCGACTCAAAGCACAAGGCCTGAGCCTGCGCCAAGACGGTAACGACACCTGGGTGTTGCAAGCGGAGGGGGTGAAATGAAACGCTGGCAAGCTTTAAGACCGCGCGAACAACGCGGCCTGTCATTGCTAGGCGCGTTGCTGGCCGTGTTGCTGTTTTGGCTCATCGCCATCGCACCCGCTCTCAACACTTTGCGCGACAGCGACCACCGCCGCGCCCAAATCGGGCAGCAACATGCCCACATGCTGGCCTTGCAAGCGCAGGCCCAAGCGCTGCAAACGCGAACCCCCATCTCGCGCGACGAAGCGCTGCGCAATTTGCAAGGCCTCACACCCGGCGCGCAAATTCAACTGAATGTGCAAGGCGATCGCGTGATGGTGCAACTCAAAGCGGTACCAGCCGCAGCGCTGGCAAACTGGCTCACGCAAGCGCGCAGCCAAGCTCAGGCTTTGCCGGTGGAAGCGCATTTGACACGCAGCAACACCGCCATGACATGGGATGGCAGCCTGGTATTGAGCCTGCCCAACCGCAGCGCAGCGGCCAACTGACACACGCAGCACAAGCTCACACCAACCATGCAACGCCATCACAGCCCCACGCCACACACCAGCACACGCTGGGCGTGGACAGGTGCGAGCATTGGCTTGGCCTTGGCGCTCATCACCCAAGCCCCCGCGCATTGGCTGACGCACACCATCGAGCAAGCCAGCGGCGAACGTGTGTTGCTGCCCGACGCACAAGGCACGGTGTGGAATGGCTCGGCGCAGTGGGTGCTGAATGAAGGTCCACTCAACATCGCAGCCACGCCCAACACGGCACGGCCTGCCAGCACCACCGCGCTGCCCACACGCGTGGCGTGGCAGCTGGGCCCTCGTATCGATTGGGTCAACTTTCGCCTCAACCTCAGCGCCACCGTGGCCTCTGCATGTTGCACGCCACAGCCTGTGCGTGTGGATGTTTCCCCCCTGTGGGGTGGCCTACGTGTGCAGGTGAGCGACCACACGTCTCACTGGCCCGCTAGCTGGCTGGTGGGTTTGGGTGCGCCATGGAACACCGTGCAGCCCGAAGGCCAAATGCAACTGCACACCACGCAGCTGCAATGGACGCAACAAGCAGGCAAAGAGACACTGCTGGGCCAAGCCGAGCTGCAAATGCAACAGCTCTCCACACGTCTGTCCACGCTGCGCCCCTTGGGCAGCTACCGCGTGCGCGTGCAAGGCGGCGACGCTGTCGCACTGACGCTGGACACACTCGAAGGCAGCTTGCTTTTGCAAGGCACTGGCCAATTGCTGAACGGGCGCGTGCAATTCAATGGCGAGGCATCGGCCGCGCCCGATGCGCAAGCAGCGCTCTCTAATTTATTGAACATCCTTGGCCAGCGCCAAGGCACCAAGTCGATTTTGAAAATGGGTTAACGCGTATGGCTAAGCAACACACAGTTTTTCATCCCTCCGCATTGACACTCGCTGTCAGCCTGAGCTTAGGGCTGAGTTTTTCGCCTGCGCTCATCGGTTTGTCGCTCTCGCACGCTGCGCCCCCTGCCAAGAAAGCCTCAGCCCCAGCTCAGCAGCAGCCCATCACGCTTAACTTTGTGAATGCCGAAATTGAATCGGTTGCACGCACCTTGGCTACGCTCTCCAACCGCAATTTGGTGGTCGACCCCCGCGTCAAAGGCACGATCAACCTCAGCACCGAATTGCCCGTGTCGCCCAACGAAGCGTGGAGCCAATTCTTAGCTGCGTTGCGCTTGCAAGGCTTTGCCATGGTCGAGACCAAAGGCCTTTACAAAATCGTGCCCGAGGCCGACGCCAAGCTGCAAGGCGGCAATGTGCAAGAAATTTACAAAGGCAACGGCGGCTCAGGCAGCGGCCAAATCGTCACGCACATCTTCAAACTGAACTTTGAGCAAGCCAACAACTTGGTGCCCGTGTTGCGCCCGCTGATTAGCCCCAACAACACCATCAACGTCAACCCTGGCAACAACTCGATCATCATCACCGACTACGCCGACAACTTGCAGCGCATGGCCCGCATCATCGCCACGCTGGATGTGTCTAACGCCAGCGATGTGGAAGTGATTCAACTCAAACACGCCATCGCGGTGGATTTGGCGCCACTGGTGATGCGTTTGATTGAATCGGGCAGCAACGCACCAGCAGCTGCGCCAGCGCCAGGACAAACAGGTGCCGAATACAAAACCACCCTCTTGGCTGAACCACGCAGCAACACCCTCATCTTGCGCGCTGCCAACCCAGCGCGTGTGGCATTGGTGAAGTCGCTGGTGGCCAAACTCGACCAACCCAGTGGCAGCAACGCCAGCGGCAATATCCATGTGGTGTATTTGAAAAATGCCGATGCCACCAAACTCGCCACCACGCTGCGCGCGGCCATCAGCGGGCAGGCCACGGGCGCTACTGGCAGTGCAGCAGTTGTGACGACTGCTGTATCGCCCACAGCATCACCACTGGCCAATAGCGCCACCGCCAGTGGCAGCACGCTTGGCAGCGGCAACGCAACCAGCGGCGCAGCCACAGGCGGACAAATCCAAGCTGACCCAGCCACCAACTCACTCATCATCACCGCGCCCGAGCCGCAATATCGCCAACTCCGCGCAGTGATTGACATGCTCGACCAACGCCGCGCCCAAGTGATGGTGGAAAGTTTGATTGCCGAAGTGAATGCCGAGAAGGCTGCGCAAATGGGCATTCAGTGGCAAACAGCCTCTGGATCGAATGGCGGCACGGTAGGCATCATTGGCACCAACTTCAACAACACGATCTCCACCACCCAAGGGGCGGGCAACATCATCAATGCTGCAGGGGGCGGGGGCACTGCTTTGAACACTTTGGGCAATGGTTTGAATATTGGTTCAGCCAAACAAATCAACGGCACGTATGTGCTCAGCAGCTTAGCCACGTTCTTGCAACAAAACGGCCAAGGCAATGTGCTGTCTACGCCCACTTTGCTGACACTGGACAACGAAGAGGCCAAAATCGTTGTGGGCCAAAACGTGCCATTTGTGACGGGCCAATACACCAACAACAACACGACCAACGGTTCGGTCAACCCGTTCCAAACCGTCGAGCGCAAAGACGTGGGCTTGACACTGAAGGTCAAACCACAAATCAGCGAGACTGGCACGGTCAAGCTCACCATCTTCCAAGAAGTCTCGAGCGTCGTACCCAACTCTGTCGGCTCAACCACAGGCTTGATCACCAACAAACGCAGCATCGAATCCAACGTGTTGGTCGACGATGGCTCCATCATTGTTTTGGGTGGTTTGCTGTCTGATGAATACGCAGGCGCAGGCAGCCAAGTGCCTTTGTTTGGTGATATTCCTGTGATCGGCTGGCTGTTTAAAAGCGAAAGCCGCAGCCGCAGTAAAAAGAATTTGATGGTGTTTTTGCGTCCGGTGGTCGTGCGCGATGCGGCGGCTTCTGACGCACTGAGCAACAACCGCTACCAACAAATGATGGGCTTACAACAAAACGCACAGCCCGGCTTCAACCCTGTCTTGGGTTCGGGTAACTCACCCGTGCTGCCGCCTGCACCTGTGACCAAACCCAAAGAAGCGCCCAAAGCCACGGACGACAACAAAGCCGACACGCCTGGATCTGCTGTGCCGGTAGCCACACCCGCCCAATAAGCCATGCGCCGCCCGCTGCCCTACGCCTTTGCCCGCACCCACCAGCTCTTGCTGGAGGACGATGGCCACACGCTCACGCTGTGGCATAGCGACGCACCCGATCTGAGTGCGTGGAGCGAAATCACGCGCACCCACGCGGTGCAGTCGTTTGAATACACCGACAAAGCCACGCTGGCCAAACGCATCAGCGAAGCCTATGCCCAAGCCGACAGCAACGCCGCTGCGGTGGTGAGTGAGGTGGAGAGCGATGCTGACCTCACGCGCATGATGCAAGAGCTGCCCGCGGTGGAAGACCTGCTGGAAGCCGCAGACGACGCACCCATCATCCGCATGCTCAACGCACTGCTGACACAAGCCGCCCGCGATGGCGCGAGCGACATTCACATCGAACCCTACGAACGCCACAGCAGCGTACGCTTCCGCGTCGACGGCACGTTGCGCGAAGTGGTGCAGCCCAACAGGGCTTTGCATGCGGCGTTGATTTCGCGCCTGAAGATCATGGCCGAGTTGGACATTGCCGAAAAGCGTCTGCCACAAGACGGCCGCATTTCACTGCGCCTTGGTCAACGCGCCATTGACGTGCGCGTGTCCACCTTGCCCAGCGCACACGGCGAACGCGCTGTGCTGCGTTTGCTCGACAAAAGCGAGAGCAAACTCACGCTACAAGCCGTGGGCATGGAGGGCGACACCCTGCGCCGCTTTGAAGCGCTGGTGCATCAGCCCCACGGCATCATTTTGGTCACTGGACCCACGGGCTCGGGCAAAACCACCACGTTGTATGCCGCGCTGCAAGGGCTCGATGCCACGCGCAACAACATCATGACGGTGGAAGACCCGATTGAATACGAGCTGGCAGGCGTGGGCCAAACACAGGTGAATCCCAAGATTGATTTGGACTTTGCCAAAGCCCTGCGCGCCATCCTGCGTCAAGACCCAGACATCATCATGATTGGTGAGATTCGCGACTTTGAAACCGCGCAAATCGCCATTCAAGCCTCGCTCACCGGCCACTTGGTGTTGGCCACGCTGCACACCAACGATGCAGCCAGCGCCGTCACCCGATTGACCGACATGGGTGTGGAGCCTTTCTTGCTCAGCTCGTCGCTCTTGGGCGTGTTGGCCCAACGCCTGCTGCGCAAGACGTGCACACACTGTGCAGGCAAGGGATGTGATGAATGCGGCCACAGCGGCTACCAAGGCCGCACCGGCATTTTTGAATTGCTCACCACCAACGACGACATTCGTGCCCTCATTCACAACCAAGCCAGCGAAGCGCAACTGCGCGATGCAGCCCTGCGCAACGGCATGACGCTGATGCGCGACGATGGCGAGCGCTTGGTTCGTGCTGGCATTTCTACCCGCGAAGAGCTGATTCGCGTGACCCGCGACTGAACCTCTGCGATTGATGTAGCCCACCATGCCCGCCTACTCGTTTGAAGCCCTCGATACCCAAGGCCAAACGCGCCGTGGCGTGTTGGAGGCCGACACCGCACGCACGGCACGCAGCCAGTTACGTGCGCAAGATTTGGTACCGCTCAAGGTCGAACCTGTGCAACGCACTGGCAGTGGTTTGAACACAGTAATTTGGCAAAGCAAAGTTTTCAGCAGCACAGCACTCGCTGTGTGGACGCGCCAGCTCTCGGGTTTGGTCAACGCAGGCTTGCCTATCGAACGCGCCTTGAGCGCCTTGGCCGACGAGGCCGAAACACCGCGTCAACGCGACTTGGTGTCGACCCTGCGTGCCGAAGTGAATGCAGGTGCGCCCTTTGCCAAAGCACTGGGCCAACACCCCCGCGAATTCAGCGCCATCTTCACCGCCGTGATTGGGGCAGGCGAGCAAAGCGGACACTTGGGGCTGGTCCTCGAACGTTTGGCCGACGACTTGCAAGAACAACAAAACTTGCGCGGCAAGCTGTTGGCAGCCGGCCTGTACCCCGCCATCGTGTGCGTGGTGGCTTTGGTCATCGTGTTGTTTTTACTGGCCTATGTCGTGCCGCAAGTGGCGCAGGTGTTTGGCAGCAACCAACAACAACTGCCTGCCCTCACCAGCTTCATGCTGGCCTTGAGCAGCTTTGTACAAAACTTTTGGTTGTGGGGTTGTATGCTTGTCGCCTTGCTATCCGCAGGTGGCCATGTGGCGCTGAAGCAAGCTGATGTGCGTGTGCAGTTTGATGCCGCTTGGTTGCAGCTCCCCCTCATTGGCCGTTTGGCCCGTGGCTATAACGCCGCCCGTTTTGCCAGTACGCTGGCCATGCTCGCCACCGCAGGTGTGCCGATTTTGAAGGCCCTGCAAGCGGCAGCCGACACGCTCAGCAACACCGCACTCAAGCGCGACGCACAAGACGCCTTGGTGCTGGTGCGCGAAGGCGCGCCGTTGGCCTCGGCCCTTGCGCAGCACCCACGCTTTCCGCGCTTGCTGGTCATGTTCTCGCGCTTGGGCGAGCAAACCGGCACACTGCCCACCATGCTGCAACGCGCTGCTGCACAGCTGAGCGAAGAAGTGCAGCGCCGCGCATTGCAACTGGCAACCATCTTGGAACCCTTGCTCATCGTGGCGATGGGGGCGATGGTGATGCTCATCGTCTTGGCGGTGATGCTGCCCATCATTCAACTCAATCAATGGGTGAGGTAATTCATGGGTGTTTCTCTCGACGGAAAACTCGTTGTCGCCATCTCCTCAAGAGCGCTGTTCGACTTCGAAGAAGAAAACCAAGTCTTCGAGCAAGGCGACGACCGCGCCTACATGAACTTGCAGCTCGAACGCCTTGAAACACCCGCCAAACCTGGCGTGGCGTTTTCACTGGTGCAAAAGCTGTTGGCCTTCAACACAGCTGACACGCAGCGCGTAGAAGTGGTCATCCTCTCGCGCAACGACCCCGTGAGCGGCATGCGCGTGTTTCGCTCGGCGCAACACTACGGCCTGCCTATTCAGCGTGGCAGCTTCACGCGCGGTCAATCGCCTTGGCGCTATTTGCGACCACTCAACGCCAATTTGTTTTTGTCAACCCACTTGGCCGATGTGCGCTCGGCGCTGGATGCAGGCGTGCCTGCTGCGCAGGTGTACCCCCACTCAGCCCACGCCTCGGACGCCAACCCGAACGAAGTGCGCATCGCGTTTGACGGTGATGCCGTGCTCTTTAGCGACGAAGCAGAGCGCGTGTTTCAAGCCCAAGGGCTGGATGCGTTTCAGCAGCACGAAAAAACCAAAGCGGCACAGCCGCTGTCGGCCGGCCCGTTCAAACCTTTGCTCGCCGCCTTGCACCAACTGCAGCAAGCGGGCACAGCCCACATGCGCATTCGCACAGCACTCGTCACAGCCCGCAGCGCGCCCGCACACGAGCGCGCCATTCGCACGCTGATGGACTGGAACATTGAGGTAGACGAAGCCATGTTCTTGGGCGGCTTGGAGAAAGGTGAGTTCTTGCGTGAGTTTGAACCCGACTTTTTCTTTGACGACCAAACCGGCCACATCGAATCTGCCGCCCGTCACGTGCCCGCCGGCCATGTGGCCAGCGGCGTGCGCAACACCGACTTTTAAAACACCATGAACGCTTTCAAAACCGTTGCCAACAACGTGGCAACGAACTGGCAAAAAAGCCGCCTACAGCTCAGCCGCGTCTGGGCGCTGTCGCTTCCCTACTTTCAATCCGAAGAAAAGTGGCGGGCCCGTTTGCTGCTGGCTGCTTGCGTGGGCTTGAACCTAGGCATGGTTTACATGATGGTGTTGCTCAACGACTGGAACCGCGTGTTTTACGACGCGTTGCAAAACCGCAATGCCGAGGTGTTTTGGCACCAGCTTGGCGTGTTTGCCATGCTGGCCACCTGCTTCATCATCGTGGCGGTGTATCGCTTTTACCTCACGCAGCTGTTAGAAGTGCGTTGGCGTGCATGGATGACGCGTGACTACCTGCAGCGCTGGCTCAACGGCCATGTGTTTTACCAACTGGAGCTGCAAAGCAAACACGGCACAGACAACCCCGACCAACGTATTCAAGAAGACGTGCAGCAATTCACGGCCGACACAGTGAGCTTGTCGATGGGCTTGTTGGATGCCACGGTCACGCTGTTGAGTTTTGTGGGCATTTTGTGGTCGCTCTCGGGCGGCTTTAGTTTTGAGGTGGCGGGCGAGACCTACAACATCCCAGGCTTCATGGTGTGGATGGCGTTGGCCTACGCTTTGGCGGGCAGCTTGATCGGCCACTTCATTGGCCGCTCCATGGCCTCGCTCAACTTTGCCCAACAGCGCTTGGAAGCCGACTTTCGCCACCATCTCATGCGCGTGCGCGAGTACAGCGAAGCCATTGCGCTCGACCGTGGTAATGCGGTGGAGCGCCAGTCGCTACAAGAGCGGTTCAAGCTGGTGCTCGATAACTTCATGCGCTTGCTGCGTGTGCAAAAACGTTACACCTGGTTCAACTCGGGCTACGGCCAAGCCGCAGTGGTGTTCCCGATGTTGGTGGCGTCGCCCCGCTATTTCAGCGGCGCGATTCAGCTGGGTGAGTTGATGCAAATTTCATCTGCGTTTGGCCAAGTGCAAGAGTCGCTCAGCTGGTTCATCAGCAACTACAGCCGCTTGGCGTCGTGGCAAGCCACAACGCTGCGTTTGACGTCGTTCCAAGACCAAATGAATGCGGTGCAAACCAGTGCCAAAGCCTCCCACAACGATGGACCATCGTTTGCACCGTCGGCAACCGACATCAATCTGCTGCACACCACGCCGCTCACCATCTCGCTGCCCAGCGGCGAAGTGCTGCTGGCCGACACGTCGCTCAACGCTGCCGCGGGCGACACGGTGCTGATTCGCGGCCCATCAGGTTGCGGCAAATCCACCTTGTTGCGCGTGCTGGCGGGCATTTGGCCGCACGTCAGCGCGCCCACGCACGACCGTCACAGTGAGCCCATCACCTACGGGCCGGTGGTATTGCCTGATCGCAGCATGTTCATGCCACAGCGCCCGTACTTTCCGCAAGGCACGCTGCGCCAAGCGCTGGCTTACCCCGACAGTGCCGAGCTCTACAGCGACGAAGCCTTGAAGAACGCGTTGTACGACGCCCAGATGCCACACTTGGTGGACGAGCTCGACACCGCTGGCCACTGGACGCAGCAGCTCTCAGGTGGCGAGCAACAACGCTTGGCCCTGGCCCGTGTGCTGCTCAAGCGCCCACGCTGGGTGTTTGCCGACGAAGCCACCAGCGCACTCGACGAAGCATCCGAAAAAGTGATGTACCAAAAGCTGCTTAACCTCGTTCGCGAAGAAGGCGGTGGCTTGGTGTCCATCGCCCACCGCGCCAGCGTGGCCAACTACCACGACATCACTTGGCAGTTTGAACCTGCACCCGAGGGTAGTAGCGCGAAGTTTGTGCTTGTGACGCAATAAAAAAGCGTGTGCTTCACAGCACACGCTTTTTGTTGCCCCAATTAACAACTCTGCGCTCACTCTTTCCAGCGCGCCCACCCTTTGGCGCGCAAATCACACGCTGGGCAAGTGCCGCAGCCATAGCCCCAATCGTGGCGATGCGTGCGGTCGCCCATGTAGCAAGTGTGGGTGTGTTCGACGATGAGATCCACCAACTGATCGCCGCCGCTGGCGTGCGCTTTCTGTCCGAGGTCGTGCGCGAGCTGCCAGGTTTGCGCTTTGTCGATCCACATGAGGGGCGTTTCAATCAGCAAGCGGCGGTCCATGCCCAACGACAAGGCGATTTGCATGGCCTTCATGGTGTCGTCGCGGCAGTCGGGGTAGCCCGAGAAATCGGTTTCGCACACGCCGGTGACGATGACATCCAAACCACGGCGATAGGCCAACGCCGCTGCGAGGGTGAGGAACAACAAATTGCGCCCGGGCACAAAGGTGTTGGGCAGCCCAGAGCTTTCCATTTGAAACGCCATGTCGCGGGTGAGCGAGGTTTCGCTCACTTGGCCCAGCACGCCCAAATCCAGTAAATGGTCTTCGCCCAACTTCGCGCCCCACTCAGGGAACTGCTTGCGAACTTGCGCCAACACTTGCATGCGGGCTTCTAGCTCGACCAAGTGGCGTTGGCGGTAGTCAAACGCCAAGGTTTCCACGCGCTCGTATTGCGCCAGCGCATGGGCCAAACAGGTGGTGGAGTCTTGCCCACCAGAGAACAGAACGAGTGCGTTGCGATGAATGGGGTTGCGTGCTTGCATGAACGTGGTGTGCTGCTGAGTGCAGGTAATTTAGTGCGAAGAAGGCGCGTGCGATGCCTGGGCTGCATGCGCGATTTTGTCGGTCAGCGCAATCGCCAACGCGCTGAGCAAGAAGGTGATGTGGATGATGGTTTGCCACATCAACACCTTTTCGTCGTAGTTGGCCGCGTTGATGAAGGTCTTAAGCAAATGGATGGACGAAATACCAATGATGGCCATACCCAGCTTGACCTTGAGCACCGATGCGTTCACATGGCTCAACCACTCGGGCTGATCGGGGTGGTCTTCCAAATACATGCGCGAAACAAAAGTCTCATAGCCACCCACAATGACCATGATGAGCAGGTTAGAAATCATGACCACGTCAATCAAACCCAAGACCACCAACATGGTGATGGACTCGCTGAGTTTGTCGACCACCATGCCATTTTTGTAGCCAATGCTCGTCACCAAGGCGTCCAACGCATGTTGGTTGCCAAACGCCGCTTCAATCAAGTGAACCAGCTCGACCCAGAAGTGAAAGACGTACATACATTGGGCCAAGATGAGGCCCAAATACAAAGGCAGCTGCAACCAACGGCTGGCGAAAATGAATCGAGGCAAACGTGGGGGCTGGGTCATGACAGCTAGGGGTTTTCAGAAGAAGAGGCTAAATTTTGCCTGAGCCCGCCTAAACTCTGCCCATGCTCTTACAAATTTTCTCTTTGATCCTTCACTTCGCTGTCGGGCTGATTGCCGGCACTTGCTTGCTTCGCTTGTACATGCAAGCCATGCGCGTGAACCTCTCGCGCAGCAGCGGCAACCCGCTGGCCCCGTTCGTCTTTGCCATCACCGACTGGCTGGTGTTGCCTCTGCGCCGATTTGTACCTGCCATTGGCCGCTTAGACACCGCCAGTTTGTTGGCCGCCTACGCAGTCCTGTTGATCAAGCGCGTGCTGCTTTGGTTGGCGGCGGGTGCGACCACCGACCCGCTGGTTTTGGGGCTCGTGGCGGTGTTTGAGTTGGTGAGCGTGGTGCTGTCAGGGTTGATGTGGCTGGTGCTCATTTATGTGCTGATGTCGTGGATGCGCACAGCCTCTGACGCGGCGTACTTTTTGGCGCAATTGGTCGAGCCTTTGCTAGAGCCCATCCGCCGCGTGTTGCCTCGTATGGGTGGCGTCGATTTATCACCTATCGGTTTACTGTTGCTGATTCAAATTGGCGAAATCGTGCTCCATGGCGTGCGTGCCGAGCTGATGCTCTAAGGCCTCAGATGCGACACACCGCTCTTACCATCGCACTCAGCCTTTGGGCTGCGTGTTTCACTGTTCAAAACGCGCAAGCCCAAACGCAGCCGCTGCCTGCGGTGGCCACCATCGCCTCACTAGATGTGCCGCGCTACATGGGCACTTGGTATGAGATCGCCAAGTTCCCCAACCGCTTTCAGGCCAAGTGCGTGGCCAACACAAGGGCCAGGTATTTGTCGCAAACCGATGGCTCTGTGCAGGTGCTCAACAGCTGCACCACGGCAGACGGTAGCGTGATTGATGCGCTAGGCAAAGCCGTCCAAGTAGGGAGTGCGACGTCCCCGAAACTTGAAGTGCGTTTCGCCCCTGCTTGGCTGAGCTGGCTGCCCATGGTGTGGGGCGACTACTGGGTGATTGACCTCGATGCCGACTACCAACTGGCTGCTGTCAGCGACAGCAAACGCGAGTTTTTATGGGTCTTGTCGCGCGCACCGCAAGTCAACGCCAAGGCCTATGACGCTTTGCTAGATCGCCTCAAGGCCCAGCACTTTGATGTGAGCAAGTTAGAGCGAACACCCCAACGCTGAGCCATCACGCCTTGGTTTTGGCGTGCCGCAAGTTGTTGCAGCGGTCATGGCTGATGGCGAGGTTTTCTTGGTGGCTGTTGCCACCTTCACTGAGCGGCTGAATATGCTCTAGCGTGGCGTCGGCATGCTCCACATGCTCCCCGCAGACCCAACAGGGCACCACGCCATGCATTTGGCGCGATACCGTTTTGTAAATTTTGTCGCGGGTGAGCTTGAGCCGACTCAAGGCTTTACTTGATCCAAGCAGCCAAGGTTTTGGCGTAAGCGTCGAAGTCTTTGATGGGGCGCTTGGCCACACCCGAGGCTTCAGCCGCACGGGCCACCGCAGGCGCGATGCGCTGGATGAGGCGTGTGTCAAAGGGCTTGGGGATGATGTTGTCCACACCAAACGCCAAATCCAAGCCAGGGTAAGCGGCTTGCACTTCGGTAGTCACTTCCAACTTGGCCAAGTCGGCGATTTCGCGCACGCAGGCAATCTTCATCGCGTCGGTGATTTTGGTCGCGCCGCAATCCAGAGCACCACGGAAGATGTACGGGAAGCACAACACGTTGTTCACTTGGTTAGGGTAGTCCGAGCGGCCGGTGGCAATGATGCAATCGGGGCGAACGGCTTTGGCCAACTCGGGGCGAATTTCTGGCTCAGGGTTAGCCAAGGCCAAGATGAGCGGCTTGTCGGCCATGGTCTTGACCATGTCTTGCGTCAACACGCCGGGAGCTGAACAGCCCAAGAACACGTCAGCACCGTTGACTGCATCGGCCAAAGTACGCAGCTCTGTCTTTTGTGCGAAACGGGCTTTGGACTCGTCGTAGCCACCGGGGCGGCCTTCGTAAATGATGCCTTTGGAGTCGCACACATAAATGTTCTCGGTCTTCACGCCCAAGCCCACAAACACGCCCAGGCAAGCTAGGGCAGCAGCACCCGCGCCAGACACCGCCACTTTGATGTTGTGAATGTCTTTGCCAGCCAGCTCCAAGCCGTTCAACATCGCAGCAGCCGAGATGATGGCTGTGCCGTGCTGGTCGTCGTGGAAGACGGGGATGCTCATGCGTTCGCTGAGTTTTTTCTCGATGTAGAAGCACTCAGGCGCTTTGATGTCTTCGAGGTTAATGCCACCAAAGGTGGGTTCCATGGCAGCGATGATGTCGACCAATTTGTCGGCGTCGTGTTCATCGAGTTCGATGTCAAACACGTCAATGCCTGAGAACTTCTTGAACAAGCAGCCCTTGCCTTCCATCACGGGCTTACCAGCCAATGCGCCGATGTCGCCCAAGCCCAGCACCGCTGTGCCGTTGGTGATGACGCCCACCAAATTGCCACGGCTTGTGTACTCGTAAGAGGTTTGCGGGTCTTTTTCGATCTCCAAGCAGGGGTACGCAACGCCAGGTGAATAGGCCAAGCTCAAATCGTGCTGGTTGTCCAGCGGATGAGTGGGCTCCACGCGAATCTTGCCCTTGGTGGGCGAGCGGTGGTAGTCAAGTGCGGCGGCACGTAATTCTTGTTCTGCTGGAGTCATGAAATTTCCGAAAAGCTTTTTTGAAAAAGGCTCATATCCTACCGCGCCGGCCTTTCCCCTAACCCCAAATGGACAAGTGCCTACACTTACGCACTTTGCGCTTACTTTGCCCTGTTCAGCCCATATGCAAGCCCTGCTCCACGCCATCGCCACCATGCCATTACCCACCGACGCGCAGCGCGTGTTCCATGGTCGTGGTGGTTTGCACCCAGGCTGCGAGCAGTGGGCCTTAGATGCGTTTCCGCCTGTGATGGTGTTGACCAGCTTTCAAGCAGCGACAGAAGCCGAACTGACTACCGTGGACCACGCACTAGCCGAGCGATGGAAACAGATCGCGCCAGAGCAGCCCCTCAACTGGGTGTTTCAATGCCGCGCCGAAGGCCAGCTTGAAACGCGTTTGATGCGCGGAACCGTGCCCGAGCCCCATGTCGTGACAGAGAACGGCTGCCGCTTTCGGGTGCATGTGCTCAAAGGCCAAAACCACGGTTTGTTTTTAGACATGGCCCAAGGCCGCGAATGGGTGCGGCAGTTCGTGCGCCACTACGGTGCAGACCAACCCCGCCTGAAAGTGCTCAACCTATTCGCCTACACCTGCGCCTTCTCGGTGGTGGCCATGCAAGCCGGCGCCAAGCAAGTGGTGAACGTGGACATGAGCCACGGCGCGATGGCGATTGGCCAACAAAACCATGCGCTCAATGGCATCACCACAGGCGCGACGTTTTTGATGCACGACATCTTTAAAACGTGGGGCAAGATCACACGCGGCGGGCCGTACAGCTTGGTCATCTTTGACCCACCCAGCTACCAAAAAGGCAGCTTTGTCGCCACCAAAGACTATGCGCGTTTGATGCGTCGCTTGCCCGAGCTGCTCGCCCCTGGCGGCTATGCACTGCTGTGCCTGAATGCGCCAGAGTTAGGGCTAGATTTTTTACAAGACCAGATGAAAGCGCTCGCGCCTGAGCTTAGTTTTGTAGAGCGTGTGGCCAACTCTGCGGCGTTTGCCGATGTGTCGCCCGAACGCTCGCTCAAAGTGTTGGCGTATCAAATGCCGTCTTTGCCTAAACCACTGGAGACCGCAACATGAGATCACACATCTCGATTGTGGATGTCGACAACTGCGACACCTGGACCCGCTACCGCAGCGGCCTGTGTGACAGCTGCGCCGCCAACTGTTGCACCATGCCCGTGGAAGTGAAGATGGCCGACTTGGTGCGCCTTGAGCTGGTCGACCCATTTGAAGCCGAACACGAAGAACCCAAGCAAATCGCCAAGCGCCTGCAAAAAATGGGCGTCATTGAACACTTCAATTTCAAGAACAGCATCTTCACGCTGTCACGCCGTGCCAATGGCGATTGTCAAAACCTAGATGCCAAAACGCGCCGCTGCACCGTGTACGACAAGCGCCCAAACACCTGTCGCTTGCACCCACAAGTGGGCCCAAAACCCAACTACTGCCCCTACGGCGCAGTGCGCTGATCACTTCATGGCCGAGGCCAACAGTGCGGGCATTGCCAAGAAGTTAATCACCACGATGGTTCGCTTGCCCTCGGTGGCTGGCACGTGGTGCAGCAAGTGGCCGGGGAAGAACACCAAGGTCCCACTCGTGGGGTTGGCGGCTACCGAGTTGTTGAAGACGATGGGCGAACTGCCCGTGTCCATCTCAAGGTAGAGCACAGCCGAGAACGTGGTCGGCATGTGTGTGTGGGGAATCGTGTAGTTCGACCTCTCGTACACCGCGCACCAACAATCGGCCACGGCCAAGTCGTAATTCAAAGCGGCAAGGTCGGTCGAAAGATGCCGCTTCGAGGCCTCTTTGATCTTGTCTGACACGATTTGGATGAGAGGGCCAAACTTATCAGTCAGCAAGTGGCTCTTCCAGGGACTCATGTACACAGCCATCACATTAGAAGGTGTGGAGTCGGGGTGCTTGTCTCTCAGCTCTTCAACAGCAAGCTTGGCAAGCTCCAGTGCCTGGGGTTGGTCCAGCAGGCTGCAGCCAAAAACGGTAGCCTCCGTGGGGACACTAAATTGGGTAATTTCAGACGTAGAGGGTGAAGTCATGTCCGGTCATCCAGTTCAATGCTTTTGAGTTTAACAACTCATCTGTTGTAGCTGCCTCCCAGTTACTTGCTAGATTGCCTAATTAAACGACAGCGTAATTATCGAAACCACAACATACTTTTAGCCATAAATCACCCACGAGTTAATACCATAAAACTACAAAAATGAATTTATTTATGATTTTCATCAAATTAGTTTGTTTTCGAGGAAATTTTTGTCATTGTTGAAATATTATTAATTCCCGTAATTTTTTTCATAAGGATCTTTATGTCTTTGAACCTGTCTTCATCTTTGAAACTCTTGTCTGTTGCTTCTCTCGTCGTTTTGACAGGTTGCTCTTCGTTGAACCAAAGCGCTGTGTCTCCTTCTTTGAAGCAAGAAGTCACCACCGAATTCAAAGCTGACGTTGAAGTTGGCAAGAAAACAACTGGCAAGTCAACTACAACTGTCATCTTGGGTTTCATCAAATTGGGCGACAGCCAATTTGCTGACGGCGTGAGCTACGGCACAGGCTTCAGCTTCAGCTTGGGCGGCGCAGAAGGCGCTAAGTCTGCTGCTGCTTACAAAGCCATCAAAGCTGCTAACGCAGACATCTTGGTTGCTCCTACATACATCGTGAAAGAAGAAGGCTTTGGCCCAATCTACACAACCATCGAAGCTGAAGTCACTGGCTTTGCTGGCACCGTTAAAGGCGTGAAGCAAAAGTAATTGAACCGCGCTGCAAAGCGTGATTCTCAAAGGCCCACCTCGGTGGGCCTTTTTCATGGTTCAAGCCAACATCGTGCCTTTGCACTTCTTAGCCCCGCAGCGACAGGCGTATTTGGCTTTGAGTGCTTCGGTCAAAGGCTCGTCACTCACCAAGCCATAGTTGAACGTGAGCTCTTCGCCGCGCCACACTTGGCGACGGGTTTGAATGAAGACGCGCCCGTTCACTTCCACCGGCTCGCAATTGGGTTTGCACGAATGATTGATCCACCGCGAGGCGTTACCGCCGTACAGCCCGTCAATCACCCGCGTGTCGTCAATGTGAAAGTAAAACGTGTGCTCGGGATTGCTGGGGTCATGCGGGTGACGGCGTTGCGCCTCGGCCATGCTGATCACTTCACCCACATACTCAATGACCGTCTCACCCGCTGGCATGTGGCACAAGGCGAAAACGCCTTTGCCGTGAACACGTGATGAGAGCACTTCGATGCGAGGCTCGCTGGGCATCCACCTTGAGCGAGCGGGCCGATGGGTCATTCGACCGTAACGCTTTTTGCCAAGTTGCGTGGCTTGTCCACATCCGTGCCACGCGCACACGCGGTGTGATAGCTGAGCAGCTGCAAGGGCACGACGTGCAAGATTGGCGAGAGCACGCCATAGTGCTCGGGCATGCGAATGACATTCACGCCTTCACTGCTGTCAATCTTGGTGTCGCCGTCGGCCAGCACGTACAGCACGCCGCCACGGGCACGCACTTCTTGCATATTGCTTTTCAACTTTTCCAACAGCACGTCGTTTGGGGCCACCGTCACCACGGGCATGGCGCTGGTGACCAAGGCCAAGGGGCCATGCTTCAACTCACCTGCCGCATAGGCTTCGGCGTGGATGTAGGTGATTTCTTTGAGCTTCAACGCGCCTTCGAGCGCGATGGGGTAATGCGTGCCACGGCCTAAGAACAAGGCGTTTTCTTTGCTGGCAAATTCTTGCGCCCACGCGATGAGCTGGGGCTCCAGCGCCAGCACGGCTTGCAGCGCCGCAGGCAAGTGGCGCATGGCTTTGATGTGTGCCGCCTCTTCGTCATCACTCAAACGGCCTTTGGTTTGTGCCAAGGCGAGCGTGAGCAAGAACAAGCCCGCCAGCTGCGTGGTGAACGCCTTGGTTGACGCCACGCCAATCTCAGCACCCGCACGCGTGACGTAGGCCAGCTTGCACTCGCGCACCATGGCGCTGGTGGACACGTTGCAAATGGTGAGCGTATTCGTCATACCTAAGCTCTGCGCGTGACGCAGCGCGGCCAAGGTGTCGGCGGTTTCGCCCGACTGGCTGATGGTGACCACCAAGGTGTTGGGGTTGGGCACGGATTCGCGGTAGCGGTACTCGCTGGCAATCTCCACTTGGCAAGGCACTTTGGCAATTGCCTCAATCCAATACTTGGCGGTGCAGCCGCTGTAGTAGCTGGTGCCGCAAGCGAGGATGAGCACGTTGTCGATGGCCTTGAACACCGAATACGCGCCGTTGCCAAACAACTCGGGCGTGATGCCTTCAACGCCTTCCAAGGTGTCGGCAATCGCACGGGGTTGCTCGAAGATTTCTTTTTGCATGTAGTGGCGGTAAGGCCCCAACTCCGCCGCGCCGCTGTGCGCTTGCACGGTTTTAACTTCGCGCGTCACCGGCTTGTGGCTGCGGTCTTGCACCCAGTATTTGCCGATCTGAATGTCCACCACATCGCCCTCTTCGAGGTAAACGATTTGGTCGGTCACACCCGCCAAGGCCATGGCGTCGCTGGCGAGAAAGGTTTCACTGTGCTCTTTGCCCACACCCAAGATGAGCGGCGAGCCTGCGCGTGCACCAATCACGCGGTGCGGCTCGTCTTTGTGAAACACCGCAATCGCATACGCGCCGTGCAGCTGAACGATGGCCGCTTTAACGGCCTCAAACAAATCCCCGTTGTAGAGGCTGTCCACCAAGTGGGCAATGACCTCGGTGTCGGTTTGGCTCAAAAACTCATAGCCCTTGGCTTGCAACGCGGCACGCAGCTCGTCGTGGTTTTCGATGATGCCGTTGTG
>JACCDR011753986.1_pt1 | contig 35456 bp, 48 predicted proteins | sample 7446431 | NCBI WGS metagenome assembly JACCDR01 (sample SAMN15323443, study PRJNA562643) | freshwater metagenome | isolation source: river surface water | place: USA:Blue River Watershed | collected 2017-08-17 | reverse complement strand
GCAGCTTGGTCTCGACACCTTCTGTCAAATCATGGATCAGCTTCAGGTCCATCCGGGCGATTGGTTCCATGCCTTCTACGAAATGACGGGCAGACAATGATCGCCCTTATCCGATCCTTCCTAAGAACCTGCGGCATCTGCCATGGTATGGGAACGGTTGAAGCACCATCTGGACACACTAAGGACTGCGTCGCCTGCGGTGGCAAAGGATACGTTAAAAATTAATAACAACATGTGAGGATACATGAAGATTAACTGCACCTACAGCGAGCTCCTAGACATTCACAAGCTCGTCCCGAACCCAAAGAACCCGAATCAGCACCCGAAAGAACAGATCCAGCGGCTCGCCAAGATTATCGATTATCAAGGTCAACGGCACCCGGTCATCATCTCGAAGAGATCAGGCTTTGTAGTTGTTGGCCATGGTCGGCTTGAGGCCATTAAACTTCTAGGATGGGATCAGATCGCTGTGGACTATCAAGACTTCGAGTCAGAGGCCCAGGAGTATGCCTTCGTGGTCGCAGATAATGCGATTAGTGGATGGGCGGAGCTAGATCTCTCTATCATTAACGCAGACATGATCGACTTCGGGCCTGAATTAGATCTCGAGCAGCTTGGTCTTAAAGACTTTAAGTTGGACTTAATCGAAAAAATAGAATCAGACTACTCAGATAAGAACAAAGAGATCGACACCGAAAACTTCGGGAACGACTTGATGCACCAATGTCCTAAATGTGGCTTTGAATTCAATGAGTGAATTTATCCCAACCTATAAGTGGAACTTAACAGATCTCGAGAAGGTGGAGAAAAACGGCCTTAAAGTCTTCTCGTGTTTTGCCTGTGGCGGCGGATCTACAATGGGATACAAGCTTGCAGGTTTCGAGGTCATCGGGGCCAATGACATAGACCCAGAGATGGCATGGCACTACAGAGAAAACCACAATCCAAGATATTATTATCTGGAAGACATTAGGAAGTTTCGCCAGAGAGAAGATCTTCCGAAAGAGCTTTACGGCCTCGATATCCTTGATGGGTCTCCTCCATGCTCCTCGTTCTCAATGGCCGGCTCCAGAGAGAAGGGATGGGGGAAGAAGAAGGTTTTTAGAGAAGGCCAAGCCGAGCAAACCCTTGACGATCTCTTCTTCGACTTCATCGAGCTTGCAAGGAAGCTCCAGCCCAAAGTCGTGATCGCTGAGAATGTAAAGGGAATGCTGCAAGGCAACGCTAAGGGGTATGTTAAGCAGATCATCGGCCTATTTAATGTGGCCGGATACGATGTGCAGCTGTTCCTTCTCAATGGTGCCACAATGGGAGTCCCTCAGATGAGGGAACGAGTCTTCTTTGTCTGCAAAAGGAAGGATCTTAACCTAAGATCTTTAGCCATAAATTTTAACATGAAACCGATATCCGTGCATGAAGCCTTTGAGTCGATTAAGGATGTGAACACCCTTGGCAAGGATCTCTCTGAATCTTCGATGTTAAAATATTGGAAGCTCTGCAAACCCGGAGAGGCCTTTTCTAAGTATCACCCAACACAATCCCTATTTACTCAGAAGAAGATTCAAAAAAACTCTCCCTGCTTTACTCTGACAGCAGGATGCCCACTTTGGCATTATGAAAGCCCAAGGAAATTATCAAGTCATGAGGCCTGTGTGCTGGGTTCTTATCCCTTGGATTATAAATTTAAAAAGGATGACTTAGCTCTCTATATGATCGGAATGAGTGTCCCGCCTCTCATGACTTACGGAGTCGCAAAACAGATCTATTTACAATGGTTCAAAGGAAGGAAATGAAAAGCAAGACTAAATCCGAATACTATAAAAGCGAATTCTGCGAAATGTTAATTCAGCACATGAGCCAAGGGCTCTCTTATGAGTCCTTTGGAGCAGTGGTTAAATGCGGCAGGACCACGTTATATGACTGGGAGAGAAAGCATCCTGAGTGGGTCAAGGCGAAGCAGGAGGGCACGTCCGTCGCCCTAAAGTTCTGGGAGTCCCTTCTCGCAGCGAAGGCATTCGGATCGAAGAAGGAGATCGACATCACCGCCGTGATCTTCTGCCTTAAGACCCGCTTCCATCAAACATACGGAGAGCACCAGAAGGTTCAGCTATCCGGCGAAATTACAACAAAGAGTGAGACCGATCTCTCAGCCCTATCCGATGCCGAGCTCAGAACAGTCCAGAAGATAATGGCCAAACACAAGAAGGGAGAAGAAGAGTGAAGAGATTAACCCCGCACGACAAGGAAGAGATCTATCAGGCTTATTTAAACGGCAACACGTTTAAAGAGATTGCCGACGCTACCGGGCGCTCGCTGGCCACAATTAAGAAGGCCATACTAGAGCAGGAAGCAAACGTAGAAGAAGCACAAGAACAGTCTTCTGAAGACACAGGCAAATCCATCGAGGACTTCTACGATCTTATTATCCAGGCCAAGGATGCCCACATCGCCAGCCTCGAGTCAATTATCAAGGCACTCACCGGAGCGAAGCAATGATCTTATCCATGAGCGCCGTCTACGCATCGCGGCTAATCAAGTCTCTCGACATCAAGGAACCTCTGGCCATCCATAAGTTCTGCGCCAACAATCCCGACCTCTCGTATGTGTTTGTCGCCAGGGTTGCCAGTCTTCTTAAAAGGAAGGGCATCATCAAGTCACAGAGAGGCGCTGGCGGGGGGTATGTCAGATCCAAGAAGCTCGTGACGCTTCATGACCTGCTCTCTGCTACAACGAACTATAAGACCATGCCCGGCGAGCTCTACGAGGCGGTTAATGCCAAGCTCAAAGAGATCGTCATCACGGATTAGACTTGTATCTACCATCTGAGCACCAGGTTGCCGCAGAGCTGGCCCGTCGGCACTTCCAGGACTTCGTTGCCTTTGTGCGTCCCGAGTATAAGGTGGCGTGGTTCCAGGCGGTGCTGGCCGAGACCCTCGAGGATTGGATGCTCGGCAAGATCCCAAGGCTGGCGGTCACGATGCCGCCCGGTCACGCGAAGTCCGAATATGGTTCACGTCTTCTGCCAGCATGGGGTATCGGCAAGTTCCCAGACATGAAGTTCATCGGGGCATCTTACGCCGCCGATCTTGCCCAGCTCATGAACCGGGATGTTCAGGCGATCATGGACACTCAGGAATACATGGAGATCTTCCCCGATGTCTGCCTCAACGGATCCAACGTCAGGACTGTGAACGGCAAGGCGATCAGGAACTCGGACGCATTCGAACCGATGCGACCGGATGGGAGAAGGTACAAGGGTGCCTATCGATGCGCTGGCGTTGGCGGTGGATTGACCGGCTTCAGGGGTGACCGCCTTATCCTGGATGACCCATTTAAGAACCGCGAAGAAGCCGACTCTCCTACGATCAGGAACAAGGTCTGGGATTGGTTCACGCAGGTCTTTGGCACGAGGAAGCGCAAGAATGCAGGCGAGCTCATTATCCTAACCCGATGGCACGAGGATGATGTGCTGGGTCGGGCGATGGCGCGAGGAGGTTGGGAGGTTCTTAATCTGCCGGCCATAATGACAGAAGAAGACTTCGAAGTCAGGCACCCGAAGGATAAGCGCAAGATCGGCGAAGTCCTGTGGCCCGATCAGTATCCCCTCGAGGTTATCGAGGAGCGCAGGGTAGACCTCGGGGCCAGGGCATTTAATGCGCTATACCAACAACGCCCAACCGCACAGGAAGGCAACATCATCAAGCGCGAGTGGATCAAGTTCTACAAGGGCGGCGTCATCCCCTTTAAGGTCACCCGCGAGATCCAGTCATGGGATACGAGTTTTAAAGGAAGCGACGGGTCAGACTTCGTGGTCGGCGGGCACGTTGCCACGAGCGGAACCGAGTTCGCCCTCACGGATCTTGTTCGAGGCAGGATGAACTTCACAGCTGCGAAGACCGCGATCCGAGCCTTCTCTGGCAAGCATCCCAAGGCGCTTAAGAAGGTCATCGAGGATAAGGCCAACGGGCCCGCGCTCATTGAGGATCTGAAGCGCGAGATCTCGGGTCTCGTTCCATACTCTCCAAAGGACTCTAAGGTTGCGAGACTGAACGCCGTGGCCCCCATCTTTGAGGCCGGCAACTTCTACCTTCCCCATCCAGATGATGCCCCATGGGTTAGCGACTACATCGAGGAGCTCGTCACCTTCCCCACTGGCGCTCATGACGACCAGGTGGACATGACTACTCAGGCCCTCCTAGAATTAAGAAGTAATAAAGGCGACGTACTAAATAAATTATCCAAGTGGTGACCCATGGCGAAACTGCCAATTAAGAGCGTGGCGCAGCGGAAACTTGAGGAAGCACTTGAGAGACTTAAGGAGCAGAAGGGTGACAACAAAACCAAGCCGAGCAAAAAAAATGGACGCAGCGGCAAAGATCGCAGACCAAAACGGCAAGATGCTCAAGACAAAAAATGATGGATGGCAGAACCTCATCACTGGCCTTGGCATCAAGGGCCGGGATAAGCGGCTAAGCACCGAGATCCGTCCTTGGATACAGATCCAAGAGCGCGAACAGGAAGACCTCTACGCCATGGATGACATCGCGGGGAAGATCGTAGACCTCCCTGTCGATGAGGCAACGAAGAAGGGATGGAAGGTTAAGGGACTCGAACCCGATCAGATCACCGCCATATACAAGCGCGAGAAGCAGCTCTGCTTCAGAGAGAAGTTCAAGGAGGCGCTCCTTAACTCCAGGATCTACGGCGGCAACGGTCTCCTTATGTTTAACTCTGACGCCCGCCTCGATATGCCACTTCAGACCGTCAAGAAGATCAATGCCATCTCGAACCTGAACCGATGGGAGCTCTACGCATTCCAGCAGGACATCCAGCGGGACATCCGACTTCCAGGCTACGGCGAGCCCGAGTTCTATACTCTCCAGCCGCGAGACACCACGGAGCTTCTAAGCGTCAAGATCCACGCCAGCCGAGTGATCCGCTTCGATGGGGTCTACCTTCCCGGCACTTTGAAAAACGATAACCAATATTGGGGTGACTGCGTTCTTGCCAAGCTCATTGATGAGGTTCGAGATTATAGCTCCGCATCAAGCTCACTGGCCCAGATGATGGACGACATCTCCGTCGGCATCTGGAAGATCAAGGGACTCGCCGACATGGTCGCCGCCGATGGTGAGTCCACTATCATGAAGCGCATGGAGATCGCCAACCTGTCCAGGAACGTCGCCCGCGCTATCCTCCTTGATGGAGATGGTGAGGAGTTCGATTATAAGTCCCGCCCGATCTCTGGCATCGGCGAAATGATGAACAAGGTCGAGGGTCGACTCGTCGCCGGGACTCCCTTCCCTCATACGGTCCTATTCGGAAACTCTCCGAGCGGTATGGGCGGCACTGGAAGGCACGAGCAGGATAATTGGTACGACTATGTCAGAAGCTACCAGGAAAACTATCTCGAGCCGAAGCTGCTCCAGTTTTACGGCTGGCTCTGTGATGAGATGGGCTTCGATAAGGATGAGCTCGAGATCGAGTTCGTCAGCCTCTACCAAGAAGATGACAACACCGTCGCCGACCGGAACCTTAAGCAGGCCCAGGCCGATCAGGTCTACATGGACAACGGAGTCCTCGACCCAGAAGAGGTTCGTGCTGCCCGCTTCGAAGGCGATGGATACAGCATGGAGACTCCAGTCGAGGCATACGAGAAGCCAGTCGTGGAGGAAGTTCCAGGTGGCTCAGCAGCCCCACAGGAGGCAAGCCTTCAGGCCCAGGCGTTCAACGGTGCCCAGGTCACTTCCCTTCTCGAGATCCTCACTAAGGTCGCGACAGGAGAGATACCTAAGTCATCGGCCAAGGCAACCATCAAGGCAGCATTCCCACTTCTCACAGATGAGCAGATCGGCAACATGATCGACCCGATCGTAGAGGGAAGCCAAGAACCAGTTAAGGCAAACATTTTTTAAGGAGCACCTAGATGAAGTTTTTAGTCTCAATTATCTTAATCGTTCTCTCGGTTAGTTTTGCCTATGCCAATCAAGCCGTCATGACGATGACAGAGGGAACAGCAACCACGACAAGCACACTGGCTATAAGTACCAATGTGAATAGGCGGTACCTGTTAATTCAAAACAAGGGCTCGCATAGCATCTACGTCAAGATCCAGTCGGCGCATGAGGTTGGCGAGGAGGGCGTTGTTATTGTCGCAGGTGGCAACTGGGAGCCGACCGTCGTTCCTGTAGATAGCATCTTCCTTCAGTCTGCATCGGCCACATCTGACTTCACCATCGTTCAAGGGCGGTAACTATGAAGGCATTAATCTTATCGCTCGTTCTTATCTTCAGCCTAAGCGCCTCGGCGTTCCTATCTGGCCCGGGCGGCGGCGGTGGATCTGCTGGCCCTATCACGATCAATACCCAGACAGGGAACTATGTCCTCGTGCTCGCTGACGCCTCGTCCCTTATCAGGATGGATGTCGCATCTGCCAACACGGTCACGGTTCCACCGAACTCATCCGTAGCGTTTCCAGTAGGCACAGAGATCAATGTATCCCAGGTTAACACCGGGCAAGTCACACTCACCCCTGGCGCTGGCGTCACCTTCGTTTCTGCCGATGGCCTTACGAGGACGAGGGTCCAGCGATCTCTGGTCGGGATGATTAAGATCGACACAAACACATGGCTTCTCTTTGGTGACCTCACATGATTAAGAGCTTCCTGATCCTAATCTTCATGATCTCCCAGGCGATGGCCAGCCCGATCCCTGGAGCAGTGGCCCGCAAGAGGTTCGATCTCCACAAGACTGGCCTCATGTGGGTGGACTTCACAGACACCACGACCATGACCAGAGTCGGGAACAGGATCGACGAGATCCGGGCAAAGGATGGAGATGGCAACGTCATCGGGACTGCTGCCACGAGGTTCGTCACGAACGCATCGACGACAAACAATCCTGTTTACAACTCCGCTCTGTTCGGCGGGCGCGGCGGCATCGATCTCCCTAGTGGAGCTCCAAAGGTTCTAATAACTCCATCGGGATCAACCTTCCCACTCAACTGGAACACAGGCTTTACTGCCTTGGTTGTCGCAAGAAGATCAAACAATGACGGCTTCTTCCTTGCCCAGGATCTGGCAGGAGGAAGTCAGGTCAACTTCTTAGCACTGAGCCGATCGGATAGGATTGGGATCGGTATCGCCAACGTCGCTCCTCAGGGTGTCCTTCGCGGGGTCTCGGGTGTCTTCGGCATGGGATACGCTGGAGGAGGGAGTGGCGCTTCTCTTTACAGGCCGATCATCGACGAGAGGATTGTCACCCAAAACCCAGGCGCACTCCAGGCCGGCCGAGCTGTCGCCTTTGATCGATTGACTATAGGTGGAACAGGCGGCGCAACCAACGGCTACATCGGAGAGGTTGCAGCTTACTTCTTCTGGCCATCACTCCTGACAGAGGCGCAACTCAGATCCTCGGTGCGATGGATCAAGTCACGCTATGGGGTTGTCACGCCAGACAAAGACCCAAGGTTCACTATCGTCATCGATGGGAACTCTCTCGCGAATGGAGAGACGACTAAGTACAATAATGCAATCTACGAGGGAGCCCTTGCTGCTAACGGAAGCATCGGCCAGCGGGATATAAGGTACTTCGCGCTCGGTGCCCAGACCACTCAGCAGATGACATCCAGGGCGGCAGCTCTCATCGATCCGTTCTATAACGAAGTCGCATCGATGGCAGCAAGCCGTAAGATCTACATCGGATGGGAAGGCAGGAATGATCTGATCCTAAACGCCATTGATGCAACGACCTGCTACAACAACATTAAGGCGCTCTTCACTGCAAGGAAGGCGGCAGGCTGGAGAACGATAGTCGCAACGATCCTCCCTACCAGCACAGGAGTCGCGAACTTCGAGGCGAACCGGCTCGCGGTCAACCAGATGATCCGTGATGCCAAGACGGCTAACGAGTCATGGGTCGATCAGGTCGCAGACGTTGGCGGCGATGCAACCATGGGCCAGACCGGCCAGAATACAAACGTCACCTACTATGCTGGCGATGCAGTCCACTTGACGACCGCAGGATTCGCCCTGCTCGCTCCTTACTTTACGAATGCGATCAATGCGGTAACTGGTCTTTAATGATTTAAAAAGGAGGCCACATGGCCCAGATAACTAGACAAGAAGATAGGTCATTCACCATCACGATGAGGGATCGCAGGAGCGATGGGACGGTCGGAGATCCGGTCGATCTGACTGGCAAGACGGTGACTGTCGTCTATCGTGACGAGGCCAGCGTGGTCCAGACAATCGCCTGCACGATCAATAATGCCCTCCTCGGAAAGATCACCGTTCCATTCACGGATGCTCAGAGCGCCAGTCTTCGGGTCGGGGACTTTAAGTTCGACATCGTCATCACTGAAGGAGCGAGCCAGCAGATCTATCCGCAAGAGAACCAGATAACAGTCAGGCCTAGGAACTCATGAAGCCCTGCATCGAGGTCATCCTACCATCGAACGAGATCGACGTGCTCCTCGGCGCTGAATGTGACTCGACGACCGTGGACATCCATCTCCCTTCGAATGAGATCGACATCTTCATCGAAAGACCAGTCGAGGGCGAGCGCGGAACACAGGGCCCCCCGGGTGCTCCAGGAGAGTCCTATGCCGAGAGCTTCGAAAGTGTCTCGAAGAACATCCGATCATGGGACTACTCGCTGACCTATGATGCTGGCCTCCTCGTCGCGATCACATACACAAGCGGCGCTCTCGAGATCGTCAAGACTCTGGCCTATGATGCTGGCCTTCTCTCATCGATAACCCTTAGCGGCGACACACCATCGGGCATCTCGCTAACGAAGACGCTCGGCTATACGTCGGGCACCCTAACATCAATCTCCTACTCATAAGGTAAACCATGGCAGCGCAAACACTCACGGACGTTACAAGAAACTACGATGATGCTGCGATCAGCGGCCTTCTCAATGGCGAGACGATCACCCTCAACAACTCCACTCTGATTATTAATTCGGATGTGAGGTGGGGCCAGCAGGCGGCGGTCTGTGGAGCGATCACGATCTCCGCAACTCTCGGCGGTGTCGCTCGATTAGATGGGCGCGATGTTTGGTGGATGCCTTACGATGCGGCGACCGGGAACGTCCCTGCGCTTGGAGTATTAGGAGTTCAGAACTGCACAGGGGGGACGTCGCTGGCGACTGGAGAGTTCTTGGGGATCTTCACCGCTCTCGGAGTAGCACCTTCTACGGCTGGCGGCGCAATGCCAGCAACGGGCTTCATCAAGTTCAGATCTAAGGTCGGTGACTTCCTAGACAACGAAGTCGTCACCCTTCCAGGAGGAGCAACCATCACGGTTAACTCTGCGACCGGGGGCCAGCGCGGATGGATACACGTAGTCGGAGGCGAAACAACCACGATCACAGTTCCCCGTCTCGGGAAGTTCGAGGCGTTTGGGGATTGGTTTGAGCTTGGTGTAACAAACGGAGCAGACGATCAGACATTCAATTATCCGGTAACTGATAACTGCCCAGCGATCCAGATCGAGACTGCTGTCGGGTCTGGAGTCTATGAGTGGTATCTCAACGCAGGCGGTAGATGGGGGACTGCGACCCAGTTCGTCCCGACCGATGTGCGCGGTAAGTATTATGGCCAGGACAACGCAACCGGGATTATCACTATCGCTCGGCGAGCCACAAACGCTTGCGGATACAAGCCAGTCTCTGGCCTTAGGGTGAGAATACCTAACATCCTTATCTCCAGCAGCACCGCCACAAACTGGAACCTGAACACCATCAACGCCACTCTGGCCACGCGATGGGACTTCACCACAACTTCAGCGGGCGACATCCAGATCGATAAGACCTGCGGGAACTGGTTCCTATCCCTGACCTCTGCATTCCAGGTGCTCGTTGAAAACTCGGCTTTCCTTCAGTCATTCATCATCCAGAACACTGCGAGCACAACCACCTTCACCAATGTCGCAGTAGGACTAAACTCTACGACAGAGTTTGCTCCAGTGGCTTTCATCAACCTATTCACTGGCGGCGATATCACGGGACTTCGTGCTGCTCGATATGCCTCCACGGCAACGGGAAACGTAACCTATACGGTCACCGACTGCGTTAGTCTTAACTTCATCGACTGCATGGCCGAGATCTTCGGCTCAACGACAGCGGTCACTCGAGGGAATGCCACGGTCTACGCCGCTCTGTTTACTCGATGCAATGATTTTACAATGACGAACTTCATGGCCATCGGGTCAAGGGTCGAGTTCTCTCAGTGCGCTCGAATCACTTGCACCGGCCTAAAGTACGCCGACCAGATTAACGGTAACACCCCCACGACGAACCCGCAGTTTGCCTTCGTTGCATCCAACGCCACGACAAACGTCTTAATAGATGGCTTCTCGAACTTCGCCGGGATCGCAAACCAGCATCCCTACAGCGGGATAATTTCGATCACGAATGCGTTCTTTATCGACATGAGAAACATTGGGACCGCGCTTGCTCCATACAACTGCGGATCGGCCAACGCTACCGGACTAATCGCAAGCTCTGTCGTCTCCACGGATCTTACCTTTAGAAGGATCTACTGCGAAAACACTAGGACAGGCGCGTTCCTGTTTGCGAACACAGTCCAGAACGTGACCGCAGTCAACGTCTGGTGCGATGGCGCAGACTCCCAGGCGATCGCAGCGATCAACATCACTCCGCAGGGATGCCGATGGACGAACTCAGTTACGGCCCAGCTCTCGGTTTACTCTCGTCACTGGGAGGATGCCTTCACGGCCGCAACGACTGGGCGAATTCTTATCGCTATGAACGAACCCCTTGCCGCCACAGCTGATCAGTGTGAGATCACCGCAGGAACGCCGGCCTTCACTTCAGGCGGTCAGGTCGCGATGAAAACTCTGGGCGACCAAGTCACCTGGACGATGCCCTACTTCTGCCTCGGCTACACTTCTCTCGCGAACATTGCACCGACAGTCACCGGAACCAATACCGGAAACTTTAGCTATGAGTACCAGATCGACACTGGCTCTGGCTTCGGAGCTTACAAGGCATTAACTGGAGCGAACCTAAGCAGCGAAACAATATCCCCGACCGATGGCTTCAGGCTCAGAGTTCGGGTGACGACGACTGTGGCCAACGCCACCAACGCCCTGACCTATCTTCGAATAGATGGCGTGACCAATGCGGTCGATCAGCGCATCCAGTATCCACTTCCTTTCGATGCTCTCGCTTCGATCACAGGACTTGTTCCTGGATCAAGGGTCCATGTCTATAACGTGACCACAGCGACAGAGATCAGGAACGAGATCGTGCCAGGAACATCCTTTGTCTATGGGTATTATAACGGCACCGGCGTGACGGCAGGGGATGTCCTTCGGATCAGGATCTGCTACGTCAACGGGACAACGGCAAGACTTCCACAGCAGATCGCAGCAGTGGCCGGGACGCTTGGCTTCAGTGCTCTCGCATCCCAGGAGCTTGACACCGTCTACAATACGAACGCGATCGATGGCTCCCTCGTCACAGAATTGACCGCAGACTTCCCCAACATTCAGATCGACTCGAATGATGTGGATGGTGAGACAACCGTGCAGAGGATGTACGCGTGGTTTGCTAATAACCAGTTCTCTGCTTTAGGTATCCAGAACTTCTTCGGCGCGATGATCGCCGATGACCTTGTGAATTATCAGATCCGATCTGCCTTAGTGAACCTGAAGATCGACAACATCATTGCGACCCCTCTCATGATCATCGGGGGAAGACTTTACCGGGATGATGGCGCGACCGTGATTGCCGCAACTTCGAATTCGATCCAGCTTGATCCGCAGAAGGCCTACGGGGTTGAGGTCGGAACGTCTGGTCTTACTCCTGAAGAAGCAGCGACCCTCGAGAAGCTCGACACCCTAACGGAAGATGTCGGCGGTCTTCGCTTTACAACTAAGGCGCTTGAGCAGGCACCATCTGGAGGAGGCGGTGGATCTCTTACTGCTGCCGATGTCTGGACCTACTCTCCTCGAACGCTCACGTCATCATTCCCATCGGTTCCAACCGCAGCAGAAAACGCCACAGCAGTCCGGTCAGAGCTCGCGACAGAACTGGGTCGCATAGACGTGGCCACATCTTCTCGGCTCGCGACCGCAGGATACACAGCACCGCCAACGGCAGCAGCAATCCGATCCGAGATCGATGCAAACTCTACGAAGCTCGACGTTGCTGTAGGGACAAGGCTCCCAACCGCTTCCTATGTCGCACCTGCTAACGCTGACATCGCCGCTATCAAGGCCAAGACAGATAACCTCCCAGCCGCTCCAGCCTCAGAGGGGTCAGTCACCGCACGGCCAACGCTTGCACAGATCGAGGCTTCTACGGTCCTCGCCAAAGAGGCCACAGTCTTAGCAATACCTAGCGCGCCTTCTGCTGCGGTCGTTGCCTCGGCAGTCAGGACCGAGCTGGCCACTGAACTCGGAAGGGTAGACGCTACCGTATCCAGTCGCTTACCGACCTCTGGCTATACTGCACCGGCCAACGCGGATGTCGCAGCGATTAAAGCGAAGACTGATAACTTGCCAGCAGACCCAGCGGATAACTCCGAGATACTTGCCGCGATCTCTGCCATCCCTGGAGGATCTTCTCCTGGAGATATTGCCGACGCTGTGAGAACAGAGCTTGCGCCTGAGCTCGCCCGCGTGGATGTGGCCATCAGTACCCGAAATGCTACGGCCCCGGATAACTCGGGGATCGCGGCTATTAAAGCTAAGACAGACAGTCTGCCGGCCTCTCCTGCCTCCGAGGGTAACGTCTCAGCGGTTGGGTCTGCTGTTCTCGCGGTCGATGCTAAGGTCGATGTGCTGCCTACCCTTCCAGAGATCGAAGCCTCTACGGTTCTGGCGAAGGAGGCAACATCCGCAGCGATCAAGGCTAAGACCGACACCCTTGAGAACCCAGACCTATCTGATCTGGCCACAAGCGCAGAGATTGCCGAGGTTAAGAAGAACACCGACCTTATCCCAGCGACGGTTTAACATGAACGAGATCACCTTTATTTTTACGAGGGCCAGGAATGACTTAAAACTCTTCTCCTTGGCCACTCGGATAAGGCTAGGACGGCCTTATTCCCATGTCGCAATTGTCTTCTACTCTCCATGGCTCGGGATGCCGATGGTGATCCAGGCATCTCATGGGATGGTTCATGTGGTCCCACTGGAGTACATGGAACGCGAGAACCGGGTGGTCGCCGCCTTTAAAATTGACCTATCCGAAGAAGAACTGACTCGAGGCATTCGATGGGCGGTATCTATGTGCGGCAGAGGATACTCACAGCTCGGAGCCCTGGCCTGCACAGTTCCGTTCCTGCGGCGCTTGGGCCTTGCCAAGAATGGAGACAAGGAATTCATCTGCTCCGAGTTCGCAGCTCGTTTCCTAGAAGAGGCCAAGGGGATTAAGCTAGACCACATGCGTGATGACGATCATGTCGATCCTGCTATGGTTGAGGATCTGATCATCGGACTTTCAGGAGAGGCGATCAATGCGCGATAAGTTCCTACTTCAGCAGGGCATCAAACTTAAGAAGCGCCTACCCAAGCGGGCCGGGAAGGTTCCTGCGCCTGTTGCCCTGGAAGTCGCCTACGCCAAAGACCTGCGCGATCTGATCAAGGAGATCCTCGAGACCTACCAGACCCTCCTGATCCCAAGGCTTAAATCAATCTCGGCCAACATCACTGAAGCGATCCCAGAGCAGCGCCAGGATGCCGGGGAAGGCGAACTGTTTTCCATTCTAGGTAGAGTTAAGCTTGTCATCGGGCAGAAGATCTCCAACGATGAGATGCGTCGGATCGCTCGCCGCAACCTCGGGAAGGTCGAGGACTACAGTTCAAAGGCAACCCGGCGCCAGATCAAGAGAGTGTCCGGTGTGGATGTGATCGGTGGCAACGCTCAGGTCGAGTCAACCGTCGTCCTATCAACTGCCAACAACGTCAGCCTCATCCAGGGATTGACCGACGATGCCGTGACGCGAGTTGAGCAGACCGTCTTCGAGGGTTTCAGAACAGGCCTAAGATGGGAGGAGATTGCCAAGGACATCGAGAGCACCCTTGATCCAGACGATGGCCCGATCGCCTCGCGGGCGCGCAGGATCGCACGAGATCAAGTTTCAAAACTCAATGGCCAGCTCACTCAGGCCAGGCAGTCCGGGCTCGGTATAACGCACTACTTCTGGAGGACTTCCGGGGACGAAAGGGTGCGCGACTCACATGCTGCCAAGGAGGGCGAGCGGTTTGCGTGGGACTCTCCTCCATCCGACACAGGACATCCGGGCGATGATATTAACTGCCGCTGCACCGCAGAGCCAGATCTGTCCACAGTTCTCGATTAGTACCCCACTCAAGACAACCCCCTTTATTTAATCAACCGCATAAGTCACCATAAGATCATGCGGAATGTTAAGCGTTATGACAGAAGTCGGTTAGATAAGGCCGAGAGAACCCCACAAGGTTTCCTCCGGGCCCCTGCGTTCCTGACTCGCGTGGGTGTATTCACTTATCAGAAGTCCGATGGATCAGTGCGCCGCGAGCTTCGCCCAGCAGATGAAGTCTTTAAGGCCGAGTCAATGGCGACCCTCGTGATGGCACCGCTCACGAATGATCACCCGACCGAAGCCGTCACCCCTGAGAATGTTAAGAAGCTCCAGATCGGAGTCGTAGGCGAACAGATCACAGCAGATCAGGATCAGTTCATCGCTGCCCAGGTCACCGTCATGGATGCCGCCGCCATCAAGGATGTCGAGTCCGGTGTCGTAGAACTCTCTTGCGGTTACGACTGCGATGAGGATGAGACTCCAGGAACATTCCAGGGCGAGGCTTATGATCTGATTCAAAGAAACATCCGCTATAACCACGTCGCGCTAGTCCCTCGTGGCAGGGCCGGCCGTGAGGTCAAGCTTCGATTAGACTCACAAGACGCCATCCAATTAACCGAGGAGACCCCGATGGAAGAGATCGAGATTAACGGCGAGAATTTTCAGGTATCCCCTGAAGTTGCCGCAGCATTCAAGGCCCACTCTGAGAAGATGACTATGGAGCTCGACAGCTACAAGTCTGACATGGAGAAGATGAAGGCAGACATGGGCGGCATGATGCCGAAGGAAGAAGTCGAAGCCGAGAAGGCCGACATGCAGAAGGTCGTTGACGAAACCCAGGCGAAGCTTGACTCCGCTAAGGCAGAACTCGCGAGCCGTAACGACAGCAGCAAGATCGAGTCAATCGCTAAGGAGCTTCTTAAAGTTCGCGCCGTAGCCAAGACTCAGACCAAGCTCGACAGCGCCGAGATCGAGAAGAAGTCAATCTCTGACCTGAAGCTCGAAGTCCTGAAGGCAAACAATGTGGAAGTCTCTGGCAAGTCCCAGGACTACATCAACGCTCGTTTCGACTCATTCGCTGAGCGCCACGAAGTAGATGAAGAGGCCGCATCGAAGCAGCTTAAGGCATTCGAAAACCGTTTCAACCCTCGCAAAGATGCGGCCATCCCAGACTCGGCCAAGTCTCGCCAGGCGATGATCGATCGTTCTCTTAATAAGTGGAAAACAACTGCGGCTTCCGCAGATAACAAGTAAGGAGAGAAGCATGTCTCAGACATCTTATCCGTTAAACATTGCGGGAGCTAAAGTGGGGCAGCTCGCAGACATGGGTCCAGTGGACATTGTCACAAAAACTCACGCAACCTTAAAGGTTCTGTTCGGTCACCTGGTTTCGCTTGGTGCCAACAACGAACTCGCTAAGATCCCAGCTCTCGCGACAGACGTAACTGCGAACGCCGTCGGCTTCGTTGTTGCTGATCAGTCTCAAGAGTCCCTTAATGACTCCGCAGCTCCAGGCGTTCCTGCCGGGAAGCAGATCGGAGTTCTTAAGAAGGGTCGGATGTGGGCCAAGTGTGAAGACGCAGCAAACTTTGCTGTTGGCCTTCAGGCATCTATCCGGTACGCCGGGACAGGCGACAAAGGTGTCGTGGTTTGTACTCCAGTTTCCATGGAGACGGCCCTTCTTCCAGGATCTCGCATCCTCGAAGTGAACACGACTCTTGGTCTGGCCCTTGTCGAAATCAACTTGGTTTAAGGGGGACACATGAAAAATATCGCACTGTTTTGTTTGTTTATCGTAGCCTTTGCTACGTTCGCCGTAGGTGGGGTGCAAGCCGCTGAAACTGTAGTTAGCTCTGACCTCGGATCGCTTCTTGGTCTTGGCGCTTCTGCTGGAACTGGAATGGTTTTCCTTATGGGGAACCTTGCCCGTCTCGACTCAGAAGAGTCCATTTTTTTCAGCCGGGAACTCGAGCACGTTAAGGCCAAGTCTTACGATGTTGAGTACCCAGAACTTAAGGCCCGCAAACTGATCCCAGTTTCAAACGAAGCTGGCCCAGGTGCAGAGTCTATCACTTATGAGCAGTACGATCAGGTCGGCACGGCGAAGCTTCTTGCTTCCTATGCTGAAGATCTTCCACGCGCTGACGTTAAGGGTAAGGAGTTCACATCTCCAGTCCGTGGCGCTGGCGACTCTTACGGCTACTCGATCCAAGAGATCCGCACCGCTAAGATGGCAGGCAAGCCGCTCTCTCAGCGTCGTGCCGATGCTGCTAAGCGCGCCCTCATGGAACTCGACAACCGGATCGCCTTCTTCGGTGATTCTAAGTCAGGCCTCAAAGGTTTCTTTAATCACCCGAACGTCCCGGTCTTCACGATCGCTGCTGACGGAACAGGTGCAACTACAACTTGGTCAACGAAGACAGCCGCTCTCATCCTTCGGGATCTGAACGACTTTACGAACTCCGTTGTCGAAGGCACGAACGGCATCGAGATCCCAGACTCTCTTCTCCTCCCACTCGTTTCTTACAACAAGATTAAGAACCTTGCCTTCGGCGACAACGCTGATCGCACTGTTCTGAAATACTTCTTGGAAAACAACGAGTATGTGAAGTCAGTTGAGTGGGTTAACGAACTCGCAACTGCTGGAGCTGGATCAACTCGTCGTATGGTAACATACGCTCGGAACCCAGATAAGCTCACTCTCGAGATCCCACAGGACTTCGAGCAGTTCGAGCCAGAGCTCACTGGTCTCCGTTACGAAGTGGCTTGCCACATGCGTCTCGGCGGCGTCATCTTCTACAAACCACTGTCAGCTGCTTACGCAGACGGCATCTAAGGGTTGGTTGGTGGCCTACCTAAGAACCCCGGGCTTGTCCTGGGGTTTTTTATTTTATAGGATAATCTTGCCCATCGCTCACCTTGTTGCGAGCAGGACGAGCCGCCGGTCTCGTGGGCGTACCGGCACTTTAAAAACCCTGCTTTAAAGGAGAACCCCGTGTCTGAGAAAAAAGAAGCTAAGCAACTCCACGCCACCGTGATCAACCACACTCTGGCCATCAAGACATTCAAGCCAAACCCGGATCTTGAACTCGTCGTCCTTCGCCCAGGTGCGAACGTAGTCAGTCCGGAAGTAGCTGCGATCATCAAGGCGCATCCGATCCTTAAGCTGGAGATCGAGGCCGGTGGTCTTGAGATCGTTGCCGAGCACGAAGTAGGCGGCGAGAAGGTTGTCCTCTCAAAGATGAAGCCGAAGGAAGCGATCGAAGTCGCAGGCAAGACAATCGATAAGGCCCTCCTGTCTACATGGCTCGCAGAAGAGAAGCGCCAGGCAGTCAAGGAAGCAATCCAGAAGCAGCTCGAGGAGCTCGGATCTCCGATCGAGTATCGCAAGACCTCATCGGCCGAATGATCCGAATCTACCTAATAAGGTTCAACAAGTTCGATCTTGACTTGAGGTGGCTGGTAGAAGATGCCGCCACCTCCGAGATCCTCCCCGCCAGATCCATTTCCATCCAATCCCCATCCCTAACGCAGAACGACGATCAGAGAGCCCTATACTCCATCCAGACACAGGGAGTCCTTGTCTGGTCGGGTGATCACGCTACAATTAAAGAATCATAAGAGAGGTGAGTCATGGCCACGCAAGTGACCGCCGCGCAGGTTAAGCAGTTTGCTCCAGAGATGGAAGCGCAGACTGATCCACGCGTCGAGCTGTTTATCGAGTACGCAGAGAACTGGGTTGATGAAGGTCAATGGGGACGCAAGTACGTCCAGGCCATCATCCTTATGTCGTGCCATCTCCTCACTATGGCCGGAAGGGCCGGCGCTTCGGGGGCCATTGCTTCGGAGAATGTCGGAAGCTTGTCTGTCTCCTACGGTGGATCTAATCCCGACGATGGTCTGAGCGTGACTTCTTATGGCCAACTCTTCCAGCAGCTTAAGAGAACCATTAAAAAAACTCCTTTGGTGGTCTAGCATGGTGCGCGGTAGGATCGATCGAAAACCTCACAACGGTGGTCTCGAAGAGATGCAGAAGCGCATGAAGGCAGCTCGCGGTCGGAGCGTTGTGAAGGTTGGCATTCAAGAAGATGCCGGTCAGCACAAGGGAGAGGGCGATCAGCTTAGCGTCGCCGATGTCGCCAGCTTCCACGAGTTCGGAACAGACACAGTCCCGCAGCGATCCTTCATCCGGGCACCGATCCAGGATGGCAAGGTCGCACTTCAGAACCTCCAGGCCACTCTTCTGCGCCGGGTGATCCTTGGTTCAAAGACAACGGAAGAAGCTCTCGGGCTTATCGGGGAAGCTGCCCAGGCCGAAATGATCAACGCTATCAACGCAGGTATATCTCCAGAGCTCGAGCAGTCTACGATCAACGCCAAGGGATCGAGCACCCCTCTCATCGATAGCGGTCAGCTTAAGCAGTCAATCCGCTACAAGGTGGAAACATGAGCGCATCAATGATCGCCCGTTTCGGTAGAGTCATCCAAGTTAGAAGAAGGCTTCCAGGATCTTACGACATTCGGGGTCAATACACAGACGGCATCCTCACCCGCTTAAATATAACGGCATCTATTCAGCCGGTCACCTCCCGCGAGCGCGAGCTCCTGCCCGAGGGTACGCGCCTGCGCGAGATGTTTAATCTGTTCACGATCACAAAACTTCTCCCTCCCAGGGGTGCTCCTCCAGTCGGTGGCGACATTGTCACGATCAACGGCGACGAATTCCTCGTTGTATCTTGCGAGGACTACGTCACCCATCAATCTCCGTCTAACTCGATCAGGTATTATAAGGCCCAGGTCGAGCGCATCGAGGAGGGCACATGATTAACTGGCCACTCATCCAAGAAGTTTTTGTGAAGTGGGTTGATGAAAACGCCCTGAACTTTAACGGGGAAGATCTCGGCCCGGGTCAAGTCATCTTTGAGGATCAATCCGAGAACAGACCGGCCGGCCCCTATGCCAGCCTGAAGATCTTAACCGGCCCGCAAAGGATCGGTCATGATGTCCTCATGAACTCGACACCACACTTCACCATCTCGGGCTTGAGAGAGCTCACCCTTAGCGTTAACCTATACAGGAACGACGCACTGGAGAGGGCCGCAAGCCTACACTCAAAGATCCAAGATCCGCTTATCCTGGAGATGTTTCAGGCCATCGGCCTAGCCTACATCTCCGAGACATCGATCAGAGATCTGACTAGACCGATCGGGCCAAGGTTCGAGAAGCGGTATCAGTTCGATGTTCGTTTCCGGTTGGCCGATAATAACGAAACCAATCCGGGCGTCATCGAAGAAGTTCAGGCAGAAGGGATTGCGACCGGGTCGATAGGGCCTGATCAAAACATAGAATTAAACGCTGTGAAGCCATAGGAGGCACCACATGACTCAGCTCTCAGAGATAGTTAACGTCCAGATCAGCAGGGATACTCGTGTCGTGTCGCGCCAAGGCTTCGGCATCGGTCTCGTCCTCGCTGAAAACATCACCACGTTCGGATCAGATCTTGTCCGATCGTACTCAAGTCTCTCTGCTGTAGCAGAAGACTTCCTCACATCTGACGCAGCCTACAAGTTCGCTCAGAAGTATTTCGGCGGCAGGCTTAAGCCGACTCGCCTCCTCATCGGGAAGCGCACAACTAAGGTCGCCCAGGTTGTAACCGTAACCCCGACAGCGGTTAACACGTTCACTTATGTCGTCACTATCAACGGAGTGGAGTTTCAGTTCATCTCTGACGCAGACGCTACGGTCAGCGAGATTGTTGCCGGTCTCATTGCATCTATCAATGGTGGATCTGAGCCAGTCACAGCTTCAGGAACCACGACCCTCATCCTTACTTCTGACGTTGCTGGAAACTCATTCAGCTACATCCTCGGAGCAAACCTTGCCGGTGTCCTCACGACTCCTAGCAACGGAGTCGTCGAAGATCTTCAGGCGGTCGATGCGGTCAACTCCGAGTGGTACGTTGTTGGTCTTACGAGCCGAAACGCAGAAGACATTAAGAACCTTGCTGCTGATGTTGAGGCCCGCGAGGCGAAGAAGTTCTTTGCCTGTAGCGAAGACTCCGACATCCTTACGAGCGTGACGACCGATGTCTTCTCTATTCTTAAGGCCCGTGGGTTTTTCAATACCCTCCCACTCTGGTCAGACGATCAAGAGAACTATCCAGAAGCTGCTCTCATGGCCGAGACGATCACGCGCACCCCTGGGTCATACACAGCAGCATACAAGCCGCTCACAGGGAACCTTCCTTCGAAGCTATCTGGAACTCAAGAGACTAATCTCAAGTTCAAAAACGCTAACTACTATGTCACCGTCGCAGGAAACAACGTCCTTCTCGGCGAGGGCAAGGTGTCTGGCGGCGAATACTTCGACGTGATGCACTTCGTTGACTGGCTTAAGGTTAATGCTCAGGCCGATCTCTTCGGGAACCTGATCAACACAGCAAAGATCCCTTACACAGATGGCGGTATCGCTATCCTCGAGGGAACTCTCCGCGCTCGTCTCCAGGAAGGCATCGCCAACGGAGGCCTAAACAGCTTCGAAGTTATCGCCCTGAAGCGCAGCGAAGTCCCGGTCAATGATCGCGCAACTCGCCGCTACAATGGCCTATCGTTTACTGGACAGCTCGCAGGGGCCATCCACTTCGTCACTGTAACCGGCAACGTCACCCCATAAGGAGCAACCCATGTTAAGAACTTTCGACTTTAAACAGGTGTCACTTACCTTCGGCTCTGCCCTTATCCAGGGTTTCGCTGAAGGTGATGACGTTATCACTCTCGAGCCTCAGGCCGACCTGTTCAACTCCCTCGCTGGAGCTGACGGGGAAGTCACTCGCTCAAAGACAAACGACAATCGCTGGCTTCTTCGAGTCCGACTTCTCCAGACAAGTCCGTCTAACGATGACCTCATGGGGATCGCTCTCGCTGACAAGCTATCGAACAGCGGCGTTCGCCCTCTGCTCCTGAAGGATCTGAACGGCAACACCCTAGTCGGTGAAGCTCAGGCCTACATCCAGCGCCTTCCAGACGCAGGCATCGGGACGAACGTGGCAGACAGAGAGTGGGCCATTCTTCTTCCTTCGCCAGATGTCTTCATCGGCGGCAACACAGCAGGATAATAAATTATGGAAACGGCCACCAGCCAAAACTTACACACAACCATCAACGTCAATGGGCGGGCCTACACCGCTCGTCGGCTTCGTCCTTCTCAGGCAATCCCTCTCGCGACTAGACTTGCCAAGATCCTTGGACCCGGCATCGGCAAGGCGATCCCGTCCGATGAGGATCAGAAGAAGGGCAAGAAGGTCAACATCGGTCTTCTTATGGAGGGTCTGGCCCCATCCCTGGATGAGGTCAAGGTTGACTCTTTCATCAAAGACATGATGTCGGTCGTCGCTTATCAGAACGTCTTCATGAGCGGCAACGCTTACGAGGACCACTTCACCTTGCACATGGAGGATCTCTTCCCGTTAATTGGAGAGCTCATCCAGTTCCAGTTCGGGGGTTTTTTCAAAGGGTTGCTAGTCGCCAAGGCCGCTCCAGCGGGAAGCGACCAAGCGTAACACCCCCGGCCCAGATCGAGTGGTTGATCTGGAGGCCGGTGATGATGAAGATGGCCACACTTTCGGAGATTGAAAACCACTACTCGCTCGATGAATTAATGGATCTGCACGACGTTATGGACTACAGGCAGGCAGTAGAAGAAGCGGCAAACCGCAAGAAGGGATGAGATGGTACTAGAAGAACTCGTCGCAGTCCTTACCTTTGAGATCGACGATAAGCCTCTGAAGAAGTTCAATGAGGGCATCGGAAACCTCGTCGGATCTATCGCCGCCCTCACTGGCGCTGCTGTCGCTGCAGGTGGCACTCTCTTCGCTACCGCTAAGGCCACGGCAGACGCGGGTGATAATGCCCTTAAGATGTCGCAGCGTATCGGTGTCGGGGTCGAGAAGCTCCAGGAACTCATCTACGCCGGGAAGCTCGCAGACGTTTCGACCGAGCAGCTTGGCACCGGGCTGAAGATCCTTAACAAGAACATCGAAGGCGCATCGTCTGGATCTGCCGAACTCGCAAAGGACTTCGCAAAGATTGGCGTTTCAACTAAGAACTCTGACGGTTCTTTAAAGAGCGCCGACCAGGTTCTCTACGACATAGCAGATCGCTTCCAGAACATGCCCGATGGAGCTCAGAAAACTGCTACGGCCATGGCCCTACTTGGGAAGTCTGGCTCTGATATGATCCCACTTCTTAATGGTGGATCTGCGGCGCTTAGACAGGCAGCAGATGAGGCCCGCGAGTTTGGCCTTGTCATCGATCAGGATAGCGCGAAACTCTCCGAGGAGTTCAACGACAACATCACTCGGACTCAGCAGCTCTTTGCTGGCCTTCGCAACATAGTCGGGGCCAAGCTCATCCCGATCATTAACGCACTCAATCTAAAGTTCATGGCATTCTTTAAGGCCAACCGGGAAGTCATTGCTTCCAAGATCGATAAGTTCTTCGGGACTCTGGCAGATGTAGCAGAGAAGTCTTGGCGCATCCTCTCTGCACTTTACGACGCAGCAAACGGGATCGCTGAAGTCTTTGGCGGGATGGGGAACATCATCCAAGCCGCTGCGACTGCCATGCTCATCTTTGCCGGTGCATCAATCCTCTACAATCTAGGGAAGATGGTCGGGCTCGTCGCCAGCCTTGGCCACATGCTGACCTTGGCAAACGCTAAGGCGCTCCTTATCCCGATCTTAATCGGCGCTGCGATCGTCGCGATCGGATTAATCATTGAGGATATTATCGCCTTCTTCCAAGGTCGAGATTCAGTGACCGGGATCATCGTCGAGAAGTTTAAAGAAGCCTTTGCTTATCTCGAGCAGGGCTTCATGGGTCTCGGCACTGCTGCGAAGGTCGGGATTGCGATTGTTCTTACTCCTATCAGAGCACTTCTAAACAGCATCCAGTCTGCCATTGATCTAATCTCTGTCCTTCGAGGGAAGCTTGCCTTTAAGGATGCGCTAGGCAACATCGGGAACAGAGTCCTAAGCACCTTCGGGATGGGATCAACTGACTCCCTTCGTGGCGCTGTAGGTCTTCCTGCCATGGCCAGGGCCCCGAGCGCGAGCGCGGCGGCGGGTGTCGTGCCTACGGTCTCCGATGTTATGTCATCCGGTGGTCAAGTTTCGAATCAGAGTAACAGCGTCGAGATGCCGATCACGGTCAACGTCGGCCAGGGTACAAGCCCTTTCGAAGTTGGTCGAGAAGTTCAGAAGCAGGCAGGGGGAAGCCTCCAGGAGATCCTGCGAGGAACACAAAGATCCTATGTAGGGCAAGGGAGTTACTAATGGCACTCGCCTCGATCCTCACATCATCGTTTCGCTTCAGCCTTAGAGAGAACATCAAGGGCGTGAACGACACCGGGGTCCAGGCCCGCGAGCTCCTGATCGTGGATGTGACCACGACAGAGACAACGAATCGAGAAGCCGAGGTAACAAACAACCCGGTGGAAGAAGGACCGGACGTTAACGATAACGTGCGCCTTAAACCTGTCTCCATTCAGATCGATGGCTTCGTATCAGAGGCACCCCTTAACCTATCGGCATCAGTTCAGGGTCTCGCTGCTGCTGCGGGTGGAGCGGTTGGAAACCTTGCCGGTGGCTTCGGTGGTGCGATTGGACAGGTCGCCGGTGGTCTCGCTGCCAAGCTCGGATTAAATGCACAAGACCCTTCCCAGGTTGCTCGCGAGTCTCTCGAGCGGATCATGGAGCAGAAGCTTCTGGTCACCGTCGTGACTAAGCGCCGGGCCTATCAGGACATGGTTCTTGTCAGCCTTACATTCCCGAGAGACCTAGGCAATGGCCAGGGACTTAGGTTCCAGGCCCGCTTTCAGCAGATCAATATCGTCTCAGCTCAGGTTGTCCAGCTCGCGAAGCTTGCGAAGACTGCCTCCCATAGCGCAGCGGTCAAGTCTAAACTAGGAAACCAAGCGACGACGAGCCCGAACGCTCAGGTTCAGAGTAAGGGATCAATCCTTTACAGGGGAATATTCGGGGGACTTATATGAGCTTTCAGCAGATCCCCGTTCGTTCAGATCTTCCAGCTTATGATTTTAAGATCACCCTCGATGGAGTGGTCTATCAGCTCAGCTTCTCATGGTCTGAGCGCGCCCAGCTCTGGACAATGGATCTCTCCGACGAGAATGAGCAGCCGATCGCCATGGGTATTCGGATGTTCACATCTGTCCCGATAACCTACATCTATCAAGACACCCGCTTCCCTCCTCGCCAGTTCCTTATCCTGGACACGGCAGGAAAAAACAAAGACCCAGGTCGCGATGACTTCGGCTCGCGAGTGATCCTGCTCTACGGAGATGATACATGAGCCAGGAGCTTCTCTTCGATCGAAGGGCAGTGATTATCTTTGGCCCCCGAGGCGAGCAGGGCAAACTGATCGAGGGCCTTCGCGTTAAGTTCGAGATCGAGAAGACTCTTGAGCCAGTTCCTAACAAGGCAGTGATCACAGTTTACAATTTAAACGCAGACAGTCGCGCCCTGACCGAGCGCCCGCGCTTGTTTCTAGCGCTGTCCGTAGGTTACGGAAACATCATCGAGGATATTTTTAATGGCGACATATCTCAACCCAAGTCACAACTCACCGGCCCGGACATTATCACGACTTTCGAGGTCGGAGATGGAGAGGTCGCATACCAGCAGAGCCGGGTTGACATCACCTACACCGCAGGGACTTCGATCAAGGATGCAATTCTAGGGGTCGCGAGATCTTTCGGTCAGACCATTAAAGACCTATCAGCAGTTGGCCCCGAGAAGATCCTTAACGGCCTTGTCCTTTCAGGCCCGAGCAGGCAGCACCTTAATCAGCTCACTGAAAAATCAGGGCTCGAGTGGTCCATCCAAGACGGATCCATTCAAGTCCTGAAGAAGGGCGGCGTTACGAACGAGGAGGCGGTCGTCCTGACTCCACAAACTGGCCTGATCGGTATCCCGCAGAAGAAGGATCAGGGCATCGAGCTGACTAGCCTGCTCCAGACCAAGCTTAAACCCGGCCGCATTGTTCAAGTTCAGTCTAAGTTTATCAGCGGAACTTTTAAATGCTCTCGCGTAACGCACAAGGGTGACACCCATGATAAGGATTGGATCTCTGTGGTGGAGGCGCTGCCAGTATGAGCACAACCCCAACGCTAGAACAAGTCCTCGCCCTCGCAGTCTCGGAGCAGCTTGGCGAAACCTACACGGCCATGCCTGCGGTCGTCGAGTCTTATGACCCCGCTAAGCAAACTATAACAGCACGACCCGCCCTTCGTAGGAAGTACGCCGACGGCTCTGTAGTTGAGAGGCCTCTCATCCCCAACGTCCCGGTGGCATTCCCACGCGGTGGCGGGGCGTCCATGACATTCCCCCTTAAGAAGGGTGACTCTGTCTTCCTGATCTTCTCCATGCGAAGCCTCGATGTCTGGAAGACTAAGGGGGGAGTCGTCGATCCTCAAGATCCTCGCAAGTTCAACGTGACCGATGCCATCGCCATCCCTGGAGTTTATCCAGGAAGCCAGCCAGCACCGCGGGCCAGCTCTGCCAACCTTCGGATCGAGATCGGTGAGTCCGAGATCGAGATGCAGCCCGGTGCCAAGTTCAAGATCGGCAAGATCGGCGGCGATGAGTTCCTCGATCTTATGAGCCAATTCCTCGACCTCATGATTCAATCAAAAGTTATAACCGCGATAGGGCCACAGCCTTTCATCGCCTCAACCGTTGCAGACTTGACCGCCCTTAAGGCCAAGCTCGACGCCATCAAAGGATAGACCCATGCCGATGAATGGATCAACAATGGGAAGCGAGGTGGTAGATGCCATCGTCGCAGCATCTCCAGGATACGGAGCTCTAAGCCCAGCAGAGCAGGCGAAGGTCTTAGCGTTCTGGCAGGCGATATGCGGGGCCATCGTTCTTCACATCCAGACAAATGCCAAGCTTAACTTCCTAGCCGCCGACATCTCGGTGACTCCTGGAACTTTCGCCAACGGTGGCGGTCCTGTCGCTGGCCTTGGAGCGAATGCTGCTGTCGTTGAGAAAGGGAACATCACATGAGCGATCTGGCACTGAACACCACAACCGACGACCTCCTCATTATCGAGGGCGATCTCGTTCTAACTACTGGAAGAGAGGCGATCCGACAGCACATTCAACAACGGATGCGCGCCTTCAGTGGAGAGTGGTTTCTGGACTTGGCGTCCGGGCTTCCTTATTATCAATCTATACTAGTGAAGAACCCGAACCTTCAGGCGATACAGGGCATCTTGCAGGCCGAGATCATAGGGACGCCAGGAGTTTTAGAGCTCCAGGACTTCCAACTTAACTATGACAACACGACCCGCCACCTCACCTGCGCGTTCACGGTCAGCACGATAGATGGCGAGATCGACTTCGCCGAAACTCTGGAGGCAGCATGACATTCGGATTAACACCGCAGGGCTTCGTTAAGAAACGCCTCGCCGACATCCGGGTCGAGATCGAGAACGAGGTCCGGGCCGTCTTTGGAAACCAGATTAATCTAACTCCGCAGTCAGTTTTCTCTCAGTTCATCGGCATTTTGGCCGAGCGCGAGTCATCTTTGTGGGAGCTCGCAGAAGATACTTATAACTCCCAGTATCCAGACACCGCCGAGGGTGTCGCGCTTGATAATATCGCCAGCATTTCGGGCATCATTCGCCTAGCAGCGCAGCAGTCTCGGGTCAGAAACGTGCATCTGTTTGGTGACTTGGGGACAACCATCCCTTCCGGAACAGTCTTCTCAGTTCTCGGAAGCCCATCTTCTAGGTTTGCCACGCTTACAGGTGTCACCTTGATAGCTGGCCAGGATGAAGTCCAAACCCTTAGCTTCTCTGGCCTTCCAAACTCGGGATCATTTCGCCTCTCTCACAGAGGTTTTCAAACTTCTTTAATTCTTCTCTCCGATACTCTTACCCAGATCAAGGAGAAGCTCGAGGATCTTCCATTCATCCGAGAGGTCAGCGTCACAGGATCGTTCGCGACGACCATCGTGATCACATTCCAGGGCGCAGATGGGAAGATCGATCAGCCGCTTCTCGTTATTGCCGACAATACTCTCCAGACCATTGCACCTGTAGCGATCGTCATCACAGTGACGCAGACCACAGCAGGCATCCCGCAAGGGTTGGTCGAAGTTCTCGCTGAAGAGTTCGGCCCAATTGATGCGCCTCTCTACTCTCTGACCGAGATCGAGACGCCGGTCACTGGATTAGATGCTATCCTCAACACAGAAGAAGCCATCCTCGGTCGAAGCCTTGAGACAGACGCAGAGCTTAAGGTCAGAAGACTTCAGTCCCTTCAGCGCGCTGGTGCCTCAACTGTGGAAGCAATCCGGGCAAGGCTCCTGGAGGTTCAGGATGTGGAAGAAGTTGTCATCTTTGAAAACGTAACAGAGATCACAGACATCAATGGCCTTCCTCCTAAGTCCTTTCGGGCCTTCGTTCAAGGTGGAGATACTCAGGAAGTTGGTGACTCGATATGGCGCAACAAGCCTGCGGGCATCCAAACCAGCGGGGCCATCTCTGTCAACGTCAACGACTCCCAGGGAGTAGTCCAAACTGTTTTCTTCTCTCGCCCTGTAGAGGTTCCGATCTACATCGCAATCGAAGTAACTCGCGACACCTCACCGACAAGCCCATGGCCAGCGAACGGGGCCGACCTTGTGCGCGATGCTCTGAACGCTTATGTCCTTGGGCTTAATATTGGTCAGGATGTGATCGTCTTCCCGCAGATGATCGCCTCACTCAACTCCATCCCTGGGATCATAGACATAGAGCTAGGTGTCGGGACTACTGTGAGCCCGCCGATCGGTCAGGATGATAACATCTCGATCGCCATTAACGAGGTCGCCACTGTAACAGATGCCGCCTTCGACATCGATGTGACGGTGCTCCCATGATAGTCGGGCAGATCCTTAATCATAAGGAGCTCGCGAAAGAACGGCTGCGCCAGCAGTATAAGAACCTTCCTTTACTGGAGGGTTTTCTTGATGCCTTTGGAGAACAGATCCAGCAACTCGAGACTGCTTACATTGATCTTCGAGATGACAGGACGATCTTTAATGCAGAGGGTGCGAACCTAGATGCGTGGGGTCGGCTTCTTAATACTCCTCGAAATGGCCTAACCGATACGGCCTACAGACTCATTCTCCTTGGTCAGGTTGCGGTCAACGTCTCGAAGGGAACACCCGAAGACTTGATCGAAGTTTTCCGACTCTTCACAGCTCCGACTTACGTCTCCTTGAATGAGACCTATCCGGCAAATATTCAGCTAACAGCGGTCGGTGGATCTCCGATCGGGGATGTCCTGAGCATTAAGAGCGCCATCAAGCGGGCCGCGCCTGCGGGCGTGAGCATCGACTTGTTTACGACGGCACCGGGGAACCCGTTTGTCTTCATAAGTGACACAGACCCTAATGGCCGAGGCTTCGGCGACGCCAACGATGCCGATGTCGGCGGGTTTTTAGTAAGTATATTTTAAGGAGTGATACATGCCAGTGCTTGCAAAACCAGCAGAGAAGCCAGAGTGGGCGACCGATTTAGCCGCCGATGTCATAACACCCTCGGCAGGGAAGCAGATCCTCGGATGGATCTCAGAGAAACCGCCCTATCAGTGGTTCAACTGGCTCGCTAAGTTTACTTATCTCTGGATCAACTACTTCGAGAACGTAACCGATCGAGTCGGGTCGGAGTTCGATGCGGTTGTCGGATCTACCACGGCGAGCTCTCACTCTACAATCGAGGCGGCGATTGCCGCAGGAGCTAAGAACATTCTTGTGATCTCTCCGATCACTCTCACAACAAACGTCACCCTGGGTGACGATGTGACAATCCGCTTTAAGCCGCTGGCCACCATCACAAAGGGAGGCACCGCTACTCGCGGGCTCATCCTAGATGGAAGAAGGTCAAGGGTCTATGATGCTCGGCTTCTCGGCTTCACGGTCGGCGGCGACATCGGCATCCTTCTCACGGCCAACGCCAAGGACTGCCTAGTATCTAGCACCATGTTTCAACTCGGAACCACCCTGACGGTCTCCGATCTTGGATCTAATAACACTCTCACCAATCTGATCGAGGAGATCGCATGAAGTTTTTAAGCATCCTCATGGCGTGGACGCTGATCGTCGCGCCACTTAATGGAGTCGCTCAGACCCCGACTAAGTTCCAGACAGACATCCTTCAGTTCGGTCGAGGAGCTAGTGCCCTTCCAAAGGAGCTCATCTTTGACGCTGGAGATGGTGCATCTAACAAGAAGTTCAGCCTAGACACAACCGACAATGAGGTTGATCTCAACACAACCCTGAACGTCACCGGAAACTTGGTCGCGCCTACTGGCCAGGTTAATTCATCCACTCTGAACGTCGAGACGACATCAACCCTTAAAGGAGATGTCACTCTCGGCAACGGAACCAATGCGCAGCGAACTATACAAGTCAACCGCGCAGGCTTCGATCCGTTCCTTAGATGGAAGGAATCAATAAGCAAGTGGGTGTTCTCAAATGATGGAACAATTGAGAAGCCTTTCGGGTCTGGATCGGGCTCAGGAGATGGTGGGATTAACCTTCTGGAAAACCCTTCCTTCGAGGATGGCATCGTCGTCGATTGGACAAGCACCTGCTCATCCTTCACAGGGCAGACATTCCCAAACCCTCGCCCGAATGATGCAACCTTTGCACGATGCGTGGCCGCTGGATCTGGAGAGTACTTCGAGAGCGTGGCCAAGGTTATTCCGACAGGCTTTCCTGCTGGCTGCCTTGCTTCAGGCTTCTATAACACATCAACAAATAATGCCTTTACTCTTCAGTTCATGCAGGGGGCAACTGTCGTTAATGAGGTAACTCTCCCAACAACCAATGGACTATGGCTTCGAACTCCATCTGTCGCGGTTACATGCCCGGCAGAAGGCCAGAGCGTAAAGCTTCGCGTTCAGTCTTTGTCCGCAGCAACCATTGACTTTGACTCTGGATATCTCGGGACAGAAAACCGCCTTACAAATATCCAGCAGTCACGTCTAGCTGGAGCATCGTTTTTCCCAGGCACAGCCTCTTGCTCTTGGTCTCGTGCAAACACGTCCGTCGGAGCGTTTGGACCTACAGCAGCGTGTCCTGGCCCTACGGTCATTGATAGCTCAATTGGCCAATGGCAAACAACTGACGCAGATCTTTTGCGCCAAACAATCCTTAATCTTCCCGCTGGAAAATATGTCGCAAGATTCACTGTTTTTGCTTCTTCTGTAACTGGCACAAGACCAGTTCTAGCAATTAATGACGGGACAACTACCTGCGAGCCTACTGTTACAGAGCAGAGCGGAAACATATCCTCGCAGGTCATTGAATGCACATTCACTTATACATCTCCAGGGACAAGAGTTTTTGAGCTATACGGTGCAAACAGCTCTGGATCAGTAGTGGTGACAAACGACGCAACTACTCCAAGGGGATCTTCGCGGTTCATGCTTGAGTATTATCCAAACGACAATCAGGTCGCAGTCACAAATGATCAGTCAGCGTGGTTCATTGATGCAAACATCGGTGGAGCAAACCCATCCCTAGGTACTTCGAGCGTAGCATCTTACTCTCCTATTGAGGATGCCGGCCTTGATCTTGTTTTAAAGACGGGTTCCGCTTCTGCCCAGATAGGGTGCTCGTCAACTAATCCACCGACTGGAACCACCTGTGCCATAGGCAACGAGTCCACTTCTATCTCATTCTCACCTCCATTTACGGGATGGTTTGACGTATGTTTTGATTTTTCATGGCTTGCCAACAAGAGCACAAACGGGACAGTGGCGGCAGCGTTTCAGGTTGTTGAGACTGCCGTAAACTCTCAAACTATTCTAACAGAAGGGGGGCAAAGAACTGCCGCAAGATCTGACTCAGGGACAACAACCACTGATTCGGCTTTTCCTTTCAGTGTTTGCGGATCGTTCTTCTTGTCTTCGACGACTCCAAAAATGTTTCGACTTGCCTATGAGCAGCAAATTATATCGGGCACTCTGACAGGCAGTCTTTTATTTGCTGATAGGTCTGCTTCTGTGGGGCAGCGAGACATTAGAGTAACTGCTCGCCCATCTACCATGAACATTGCTCGGCCAGTTCTCACGGGAGATCAACTAAGGGTTCCGTCTACAAGTCAGCCTAAGATCTGCTCCATCTATGTTATCAATGGAGGGACCGCAAGCATATCAACTCAGATCGGTGGTTGCGGGGTATCGGTTAACAGGACAGCGGCGGGAAGAGTTACTCACACATTGACTGGCTTTACGACTACCCCAAGGTTAGTTGGTTGCGTTACAGAAGTTCAAACCGGGATCTGCAACAGAGACACAGGGGTCACATGGTCTTCCACGTCGATCGGAATTCTTACCGAAGGAAGTACGACAGGAAATGATAACGACTCTAACTATTCGCTAACATTGATGGGAGAGTAAATGAAAACTACACTGATCCTTCTTCTAATCTCATTCGGCTGCCTTGCATCCAACTGGATGCCAGAGTCTAAAATTATCCCAGGATCTTCAGTCGCTTATCAGATGAAGGCCGACTGCGAGAAGACAGGAGAAACCTGCTTCGACGTAGGCGATCGTCCTGAGCTTGTGAAGCTTGGCCTTGCCTCCATTCAAGACAGATGCTCCGAGCCGACCAACGTCACCCCTTGCGATAACGAAGAGGCCTGCGCTGCTGCTCAGGTCGGTCTTTGTGAAGCACCGGCCACGGCATTCTATCGGATGACAGGACTCGGACTTGGCGAAGCATACTGCACGATATGCGCTAAGGAAGTCGTCCTCGATGCGGGCGCGGTCGCATCCTACGATCAGGCCCTCGCGGCAAAGGTCCAGTCAGAGGCCCTCATCGCGGCAGGAGCTAAGGCAGATGCCGACTGCAAGCGCGTGCTTCACCTTATCGGGGGTCTTAATCTCCAGCCGGGAAGAACGCAAGAGCAGATCAACGGCATGGTTACCTCCTTTGGATCCGTAGTCCAGGCGCTGCCCCTTGGGCGTCCGGGCGTGGCCAAGGCACTTATCCAGGCGATCCAGCCCGACGGGACTGTCATCACTCAGCAGATGAAGGATCTCGCCCTCGATCAGCTTAAGGATTGGTAGTTATGCACTGGCTCATCCTATTCCTTCCGATCCTGGCATGGGCGAACCCGATCACGGTTCGCATCGAGTCTAAGACCGATGACTTACCGCGACTTTACCGCTACAGAGAAGCCGCCAACCTTCTCGTTGAGGTTGTTAACTCTGAAGCCTTTCGATCCGAGGTTATCAACCACAAGATAGATGGCCGGCCAGGCTTCGCATCAACCGCGAACTCTCCGAAGGAAGTCCTCGGGAAGATCATAGGGGGATCGGAGACTCTGACTCCAGGGATCGATCATCAATGGTCATGGGATGTCGTCTTCTACCGCGCTAACAATTCGACAGTCGGCTACACCTACCCGAACGTGACGACACTCTGGGTTAATACTAAGTTCATGGATCGCTACGATCTGCCCGCGATCGCAGGCAACCAAGCGCACGAGATGATGCACAAGCTCGGCTTCTCTCATGACTTTAGGTCAACCCCAAGGAGACCGTTCTCAGTTCCGTACTCAATTGGTTCTATAGTTGAGCGCCTTGCTCGGAGTAAACACAACCAACCCAAGAACCCTGCACCAACTAAAGCAGTTAATTATCGCAGACCTTGGTGGAGGCGATTATTCTAATAAGCATGACTGAAGCAAAAGAGATCTTCTTCGTTGCCCTCCAGGGCTTAATTATCCTCCTCGTTACGATCGTGGGGTACATGGTTAAACAGGCGTTCAATGATGTGAAGAAGACCATCGCCGATACCGCGAGAGGAGTCCAGGATGTCCAGATGCAGGTCGCTGTCTTTAAGGAGTCCCATAACTCCCTAGCGGCAAGGGTAGACTTCATCGAGAAGGATCAGGACGACCTTCGGAAAAAACACTACGATGTCAGAGAGAAGATCCTCGAAATAAAGCTCAACCACCGCCCTGCCGGGCAAGCATAGGAGTCATCATGAAGCCATACTCAATCCAGGCGCTCGTCGCCAAGTTCAAGTCCAAGGGCCTAGACATCGCAGAGGAAGCAGCAGTCGAGGCAATCCGCTCCGTAACTGAGTGGGCTCAGGAGTCAGCGCAGATGGGTCAGAAGCCGATCGTTGATGCTGTCGTCCTAATCGCAGCGCCACAGCTCGAGAAGGTCTTGATCGATCTCGCCGACAAGATCGACGGGGAAGAAGAGAAGCACTAATCTTCGGGGCCTTCGGGCCCCTTCTTGTTTGGAGGTTCTATGCAAGTCATCGGCGCGTTCCTTGCCCGCTATGTCATCCCGGCAGTTATGCAGGAGCTCTTTAAGTGGTTCACTGTGAAGTATGCCGAATGGAAGAAGTCCCAGGAGATTAAGACCGACGAGGATCGGAGAAGGACAGAGGCAGAGGCGGCAGCTCAAAGACACACCAGCTCAACCACTGCCGATCAGGCCGGGGGAACCTTCGGAGATATGCCATGAAGCTACTTCTCCTTATCCTCCTTGTGTCTTGCCAGACCGGGCAGCAGACCCTGACCGTCGAGCAGTGCAGTCCCTTCCTTAAGTTCGAGGAAGAGGCAGACGGGCGCGAGATCGTGATCGTAGAAGACTCGGCTTGCTGGTGTCGCAAATACTTCTATGGGAAGAACCGCATCGGGCCCGCGGTCGGAGAGTCAGATCCGGTTCGCAGGCCTCTTCAGTATTGCCAGAACATGATCGGCAACCCGCCCAAGGACTACGCCGCTCTATCGGTCTTCCTGGAGTCTGTTCGTCAGCGGATCATAAGATCGGAGGTACAATGAGATCGGGAATGAGCGCCACATCTAAGGCCCGGCTTGCTACTTGCCACCAAGATCTTCAGAGAGTCTTTAATAAAGTGGCAGAAGTCCAACGGATCCAAGTTATCGAAGGGCATCGAAGCCTTCAGAGACAGCGAGAGCTCGTCCTCGCGGGCAAGTCCAAGCGCCTAGACGGTCTCCATACCCGACAGCCCAGCGATGCGGTAGACGTGGCCCCGCTGAACACCGAGGGCGAGATTGAATGGAACAACACGAAAGGCTTCTACGACTTCATCGATCGAGTCTTGGCGGTCGCTAAGGCCATGGGGATAACTCTCCGATCAGGCGGTGACTGGGACATGGATGGAGACAGGAAGGATCAGACCTTTAATGACCTTGTGCATTTCGAACGTGTTTAAGATGGAGGCTTCTCATGGATGCGAAGCGTTTCTTGGAGCGAGCAGTCAGGCAGTCGGATCTCAGGGAGTCGCCAGAAAACTGTAGGCCCGAGCAGATCAGCTACACTTTTGTCATGGAGGCAAACGGAGAAGCGGGACCGCTCTTTGCTCCTGCTTCTGCTCAGCTCGTGATCGAGTTTAATCGCCACCAACTTCTTCTTCATGGCATTCAGGTTGCTTAAACGCCTTCGGGTGGACCCACTTGTTTAAAAAAATGTGGTACTCCCAGTCATTATTGTGAAGCCAAGCCCTTACTCCGCCGTATGAGTAGGCCATAAAGTTAGTCCCCTTCGCATGAAACATTGCATGGCATTTAAAACAGACCGGGATCATGTTCCAAGGAGAGTACTGAAGATCCTGGCGCGCCTTCCTAGTGTAGATGTGATGAAGGGCAGATCCGTTTTCAGTGCTTAGGTTACAAGCTACGCAGCCTTGCTCTGTGCTAAAGTTCTTCATCGAACGGACCCGAAGGCCAGGGCAGTCTGGAAGTTATAGTGTTTGCGATATGGCCGGGATGAACAGGTGGAGATCTCGGAACTTAGGAGCCAGGGTAAAGTAAGGGTAAAGATAATTTTAAACATCCTTCTTCCCTGCCTTCTCCGACTCTGCGAGTTTGTGATCATGCGAGCTCCTCCCATGGGTGGATTGATATGTGAACGACGCACTTGGTTTCTTTTGCAGGTATCTTAAGCACCCGAATGTCAGCAACGCCCGAGTCTTTGCACCCGATGATACTAAATAAAACATCTTGGAAACTTTTGACGCCGTTGTCCAGATCAATTGTCGCCTGACTTAGGGTGCCTGCCTTTGTAAAGTATTCT
>JACCDR012238672.1_pt1 | contig 35471 bp, 23 predicted proteins | sample 7446431 | NCBI WGS metagenome assembly JACCDR01 (sample SAMN15323443, study PRJNA562643) | freshwater metagenome | isolation source: river surface water | place: USA:Blue River Watershed | collected 2017-08-17 | reverse complement strand
TGACTATCAGCAGCTTATGTGTGTTATTATGTTTTTGGCTTCCCGCAGGGATCTTCGGGCACAGACGAGAGCCGCTGTATTTGCGCGAAGATCCCTGCGGGAAGACAAAAAAAAGGCGTTCAAACAGAAAGCCAGCTTTTTTACTCATCATACATTTTGAAACACAGCCTCATATTTTTTTTCCATTTAGTGCAAGCGAGGAACTGCTTTTAGAGGATATAGTCGTACATGAGGAGGAGAAAGTGACTCAAGAACTAGATGTAGTGCTAGTCAAGGACAGACTAGGTCTGGTGTTTCAATCCTTGTTTTAATGGAAGTCCCTCAGGAAGACGATGAATTGGATACAGCCTATAACTCACAGCCAGGTTTCAATCCTTGTTTTAATGGAAGTCCCTCAGGAAGAGAAGCAACTTCCTGAAAAAACCATTCGGGGGTTATTGAATGTTTCAATCCTTGTTTTAATGGAAGTCCCTCAGGAAGTTTATGAGAAAATAGAGCGGGATAAGAAAAAACAGCTCAGTTTCAATCCTTGTTTTAATGGAAGTCCCTCAGGAAGATGGCATTAGTGTATAAGGGGGGCAAATCTCCGTTGGGTTTCAATCCTTGTTTTAATGGAAGTCCCTCAGGAAGATCACCCTGTTTTTCATTGCCGTCATCCCACCCTTGGGTTTCAATCCTTGTTTTAATGGAAGTCCCTCAGGAAGTTCCTCTTGTTCTGATTTGCGGTTGTCCAAGGCTCTGAGTTTCAATCCTTGTTTTAATGGAAGTCCCTCAGGAAGAAAGCACTGCCTTGTGGGCAGTGCTTTTCCAATTTCAGTTTCAATCCTTGTTTTAATGGAAGTCCCTCAGGAAGAATGAACAATGCCCAATCCTATTAGCTAATATGGAAATGTTTCAATCCTTGTTTTAATGGAAGTCCCTCAGGAAGAATCCGAGATTTCAAGAAACAGCCTAGACCCATTGGGAGTTTCAATCCTTGTTTTAATGGAAGTCCCTCAGGAAGATTGTAGAACTCCTGTATTGTATCGTTCGCAGAGTCATGTTTCAATCCTTGTTTTAATGGAAGTCCCTCAGGAAGTTACACTAATTGGGTAGAGTGTGGATCATTGCTCTGTGGTTTCAATCCTTGTTTTAATGGAAGTCCCTCAGGAAGAGTATCCAGAGGATACCACTAAGGTAGCAAAAGTAGTTTCAATCCTTGTTTTAATGGAAGTCCCTCAGGAAGCGATTTCCGAATTTTTCATAGTTGCGCTATTTTATTTTGGGGTTTCAATCCTTGTTTTAATGGAAGTCCCTCAGGAAGATATTGCTGATTTGCTTTCACCGTAGAATGTCATATCGGTTTCAATCCTTGTTTTAATGGAAGTCCCTCAGGAAGGGTGAGGGCGAAAACAACGTCTGGCAAGACGAGTTTGCGTTTCAATCCTTGTTTTAATGGAAGTCCCTCAGGAAGGCGATGTGACAGACAGGTTATTTGATACCATTGGTGGGTTTCAATCCTTGTTTTAATGGAAGTCCCTCAGGAAGAATGCCTGCGCCCTCTCATCGGCAGCTACAGAGGAAGTTTCAATCCTTGTTTTAATGGAAGTCCCTCAGGAAGCGGACTGTGACCAAGCTCATTGTCAAGGGGCAGTATGTTTCAATCCTTGTTTTAATGGAAGTCCCTCAGGAAGTGTTCAAAATATTTATTGTTGATTTTGAGGCGTTTTGGTTTCAATCCTTGTTTTAATGGAAGTCCCTCAGGAAGCTTCGGATTGGCAATACGGCCATACTGGACAAGTTCTTAGTTTCAATCCTTGTTTTAATGGAAGTCCCTCAGGAAGTGTGGCTGACAATAATTAGTTCCATTTCTGACTTTGATGTTTCAATCCTTGTTTTAATGGAAGTCCCTCAGGAAGTTCATAGTCCTGCGTAGATATGGTCGGAAGAATTGTCGGTTTCAATCCTTGTTTTAATGGAAGTCCCTCAGGAAGCAGCTTCATAGCGGCCACCTACTATCCGTTTCACATCGTTTCAATCCTTGTTTTAATGGAAGTCCCTCAGGAAGTTATCAGGCATTGATACCCTGTCCAACCTTTTCAGTTTCAATCCTTGTTTTAATGGAAGTCCCTCAGGAAGGGGGGGTGGTGACATCCGATTTGTAGAAGGTGAAGAAGTTTCAATCCTTGTTTTAATGGAAGTCCCTCAGGAAGGCAGCGTCTGAGGATTAGAAAAACCCCCAGCAGACTGCGTTTCAATCCTTGTTTTAATGGAAGTCCCTCAGGAAGCAATCACAAAAAATCATTGACATTGACTATGAGCACGTTTCAATCCTTGTTTTAATGGAAGTCCCTCAGGAAGTTTTTAGGCAAAAAAACATACGCAATTACTTGACATATGTGTTTCAATCCTTGTTTTAATGGAAGTCCCTCAGGAAGGTTTTTGCCTCCTGTCTGAATTTCAGACCATTACATTATGTTTCAATCCTTGTTTTAATGGAAGTCCCTCAGGAAGATAAGCTAACCCCTGATTTGTCTACCCTGACAGGGGGTTTCAATCCTTGTTTTAATGGAAGTCCCTCAGGAAGTCAGAAATACTTTCCTTCCTCCGATCCGCCTCAGCCTGAGTTTCAATCCTTGTTTTAATGGAAGTCCCTCAGGAAGGCCTACGTGAAAAAACGTGGCAAGCAGCGAGGATGGAGTTTCAATCCTTGTTTTAATGGAAGTCCCTCAGGAAGCGATACGTTTGATTTGCTGATTGGTGTACAGGTCTTGGTTTCAATCCTTGTTTTAATGGAAGTCCCTCAGGAAGTGCGAAAAAAGTTTACGTGTGGTACGCTCGATCAATGTTTCAATCCTTGTTTTAATGGAAGTCCCTCAGGAAGAATACAATGAATGCCCCACTTGAAATCATTCAGATGGGTTTCAATCCTTGTTTTAATGGAAGTCCCTCAGGAAGCGGGAAACGCTGCCAGTGTGGGGTACTACTGACACGTTTCAATCCTTGTTTTAATGGAAGTCCCTCAGGAAGCTGTAGCCCGTAATTTACAGGACCTGTACACCAATCAGGTTTCAATCCTTGTTTTAATGGAAGTCCCTCAGGAAGATTGAGTTCTGGGAGACCTTGGGCGAAAACGTGGAGAGTTTCAATCCTTGTTTTAATGGAAGTCCCTCAGGAAGAGGAAGGTAAAGAGTTTCTATCACTTGGAGAGCCAATGTTTCAATCCTTGTTTTAATGGAAGTCCCTCAGGAAGGTATAATTTTCTAATTCCTTTTTCATGACTTTTGTCGTTTCAATCCTTGTTTTAATGGAAGTCCCTCAGGAAGTATTCAATGCTCTTACGCCAATATTCAACAATTACCGTTTCAATCCTTGTTTTAATGGAAGTCCCTCAGGAAGTCTGGGTGGAACGTCTGAATAATCGCTACGGGGGCGTGGGTTTCAATCCTTGTTTTAATGGAAGTCCCTCAGGAAGAGAATTACTTCGCAGGGATCAGATCTGGTTTATGGAGTTTCAATCCTTGTTTTAATGGAAGTCCCTCAGGAAGCAACTCGTGCAAGTCCTTCCGGTGTGGAAATATCCTGGTTTCAATCCTTGTTTTAATGGAAGTCCCTCAGGAAGTAGAGGGGCTAAATACAGCCGAATTGGTGCAGGTCTAGTTTCAATCCTTGTTTTAATGGAAGTCCCTCAGGAAGAAAAATTACATGAGAGTTTAGGAGTTGATTTAGGTCAGTGTTTCAATCCTTGTTTTAATGGAAGTCCCTCAGGAAGAGCCTCCCGGCGTTTTTTATTTTGTTTAATTTTAAATGGTTTCAATCCTTGTTTTAATGGAAGTCCCTCAGGAAGCTCAGACGTCAACTCGTGTTCCTTTCCATCAACCGAAGTTTCAATCCTTGTTTTAATGGAAGTCCCTCAGGAAGATTGCATAACCCGCAGCAGTCAAACGAGGCATTTCAGGTTTCAATCCTTGTTTTAATGGAAGTCCCTCAGGAAGAGAATTTTATTTTGTGTACCAGGCGACTTTTGAGACACGTTTCAATCCTTGTTTTAATGGAAGTCCCTCAGGAAGTCGTCTGAAGGCGTAAAGTACTTATTTTCAATGACATAACCTTATTTTCGGTTTCCTTATTTTTCCAGAAATCATCTATCAAAGAACGTTTTTGGGCATTTTTTTCATACTTTTCCGTAAACATAACTCCCTGCCTTTCAATCACTTGCAACGATTTTTTCGACTACTTTCTATAAATTGCTAGTCGGAATCTATTGATAGACTGTTTTTTTATCCACCTACCCAAAAAACCAATGTCCCGTACAATTCTGCCATAAATCTAAAACCGCCTCTAAAGTAAACTACTTTCTTTATAAGTCAACTATTTTTGGACTACTTTTTTAGTTTTTTTTCAAAATTGTATGCTGGGTAAAAGGGTTTCTTTTCCTTTTTCTTATCTTCCCTCAGGGTTTCCTGCGAGAAGATAAGAAAAAGGTGTAAACGCATAAAAATCGGCTGAGTGTAATCCTACATTTATTTTATTTGAACATCAAGCTACTGTCGTTACGGGCACAAACTCAAAAGATGGACCGATGGTATAGCCTTGTTTTCCGGGAAAAGGAGTGGCACATAGCTTAGCTGCCTGAAGCTTGATGTCGTACATCAAGCCGAATGTATTGGCAAGGAATGCAGGTTCTCCATTAAACGTCCGATGCAACCCATTGAGCAAGGCAAAATAACTGGCATTAAACTCATCCATCCGGTTTCTTTCTTCCGAACCTTCGGGTAGAAGGGCAGTTTTAGTGTTGGGAAACAACGGAAATACCTCACTGGGATCAAAGGGAATAGTATCTCCAGTAAATGAAAATCCATTGGGAGCTGCAGGGTCTTTGACTAGTTTTTTCCCTCGATAGAGTTCTTCAAACCGATAATAATGGGCTAGCTCATTCTGCGGATCTAGGGGCGAAGTAGCAGTACCTTCTCCTTGTTCCACAATCAGGCTAATGGCGGCAATAGCATCTTCTTTGGTGCGTATCGGAAAGAGTTGTTTGGAGGGGAAAAAAGGAGAAGTTACTTGCCTTGCCGGATTTCCAGGCAATTGATCGTCTGCAAGTTCTTCAATCTTGTCCTGTAAGGCTTCATAAAAAGCCCCAATGGTTTTATAGTCTGCCGCAACGAGGGCCAGTGACTTAAAGACCAATGGATGTTCGGGTTCTTCAATCTCCATAAACACATTTTTGACCAATGAGGGGCTATAGGCTTTCAGTCCTACGATCAACCCCTGCCCAATGCCCATCGGAAGTGGTCCCGGATAGTCAGGCACAAAAGCCGCCGTATTAATGGCCGGCTGCCCACCCAAGGCATTTAAAATATTGGCTGCAATACACATATGCAGCATCTCTTCAATGACAATGGAATGAATGATGTTCCACACATCTGGGTTAGTACCAGGTTTGAGGGAATACAGGGCAGTCAGGTAAGGCGGGATAGTCGAATGTTCGAGTTCAATGGCCATTTGCACCAGCTCATGGAGGTCGTCTAGGGTAGTGGCGGCCTGAATCTGGTCTACATATGTAGTGTTAATTTTAAGCATCAGTTGAAGAATAGAGGGTGGTCAGATGGTTTCAAAAAGAGTGTCCAATACTGGAAACGGAGGCATAGCTCCATTTTTTGCTTTCACAGCCTCAATATATTTGGTTTGAGCTTCGGTGAGTGTAGTACCATTAGGTACAGGATTCTCCGTTTTTACTTTTTCCTTTACCAGAGCCTTACTACTTTTCACTACCATTTCAGGAGCTGCTAACCACTTCAGAATGGTTTGGCGTTTGGTCTTGGAAAGATCTCGGGTCACGGGCATGTGCATGGTATTTTCCATATCTTGTGAAAAGGCAAAAATGAGTATGTCTTTTTTAGCCTTCACCGCCTCTGGATCTGCCAGGTTGACAATATATTTGCTCATAATTGGATACAAATTGCTGTATTGGATCATGATCTCGGCAATGTCATTCCAGGTGGGATGGTCGGGTACAACAAAATAATCTCGCAGGTGTATCTGAATGCCATCAGGAGCCATGGCAATGGCAGCAAAATCATCCGTCTTTCCTGGCAACTCACAACTTAGGCTGTAAATCTGCCCGTCTAGATACACCCGTGGACTATTAATGGCATTTCCTGTCACAGACCACTGGGCTACGCCCTTGGCATTGGTGGTAACTATTGTCGGAAAGGTGAGTCCTTCAGGTGGAAAATTATTGCCATAGAGTTCAGAAATTGGATTATTTGGTCCCACGGGCGTATTGGGTGTAGGTGGTGCCAAGAGTATATCAATGGCCTGATTGGCCAGTGGTTTGCCCCATTGAGAAGCATACACATTCACTGTTTGGGTATCTCCACAGTCGAGACGTTGGACAAAGTTATCTGCCCGAACAAACAGTCCCTCTATAGCTTCCCGTGCCACAACTGCCCATTGCTGGATTCCGGGTGTGGATGAAGGTGTAAGCAAGAGCATCTGATTGGAAGCCAGGGCAGTCAGGATATCGTCGGACAAACCCGAAAAAGACACAATACCTCCAGTATGATTAAGCCAGTCTGTTCCAGACTGATAGGGTACTGGGCCAATAGGCAGAAAATCAGCTGCGTCTACATAACAGACCGCCTGTTGTGCATCGGGAACAAAGGTAAGGGGCTTTTTGCTGACGGCAACCACTAGTGACTGGCTAAACTTGATGGTTCCCATTGAATCAGCTATCGGAAAACTGCCGCCCAAATCAATAGAAAGGCTTTTTTTCGGTGAATCAACCAAGAAATTACTGATATTGAAATACGTAGCCGGCCGACTGGCAGAACCCGCATTGAGTACCCCATACAGGCGGCGACCGTTGGCAAATGTATCGGGTTCACCTTCAAACCAAGGGCCGATAGCTCCCAGCATCCGTCCCAACGAAAACCGTCCGTCGTTGTGGGCATAATAATAGCCAAACCCATTCAGGTTGACACTGATTTTATTGCATTGTGTGACAGATTTTAGCTGCATCAGAAACGGAGAAGTAGCAGCTTTTTCGCCCCAGACTATATCCGTAAGCACCGTTGTCCAGGCAGCTCCCAGTGGCTGTCCATTGGCCTTTCCGCCATCCATCTGCCGCAACTGCAAATCCCGGAAGCAGGTCGTAGTCAGTTCTCCCTGCAAAAGCAGTTCATTGGCAGACGTATAAATTCTAAGCTGTACACACCACAGGGCGGACACCATTTGGGCGTCTGGATCTAGGTCTACCATCTTTCCAGCAGATCGGCCAGAAGGGCCACCTACAATCTGACCCAGCACACCATCTAGAACTGGATCTGTGAGAACCGTTCCGTCTTTCAAGGTCACTTGTTGCACCTGACAACGCTGAAAACCAAAGGAGGCCCCACCTTCTGGATTCCACCAGCCATTGGTAGCCCCTTGTCCGGGTTCCTGAAACGAAGGTATAAAAGTCGTATTATTATAATGAGCCGTATCGTTGTTGACCGTCGAAACATCAGACAAAAAGTCTCCAGTGAAAACAAGTCTGGGTAAATGTAGATAAGACATACGTGTGTGGTTATATTTGGTTTATGCTATTTAAAAGTAAAATAAACACCTGATTATTAAATAGTTAAAAATTCCCAAGCTATTCACAACAATAACCGAGTTCTTGACAGGCATTACCATAAAGTAGGGGTTTATGAACGAGCCAAACCATCCACATACACCTAGTCAGGTACGGGTAAGCAGCAGTAAAAAAGTATGAAAATGGTCAGATGCAACTACCTGACAGAAACCCAAATATGATGTATGCTTCGATACAGGAAATGTAGTGTACTCAAAAAAATCCTCAACAAGGTACAATGGGCTTGGCTTCAATTAAAGCCTTCCTTTAAAAACTGAGAACAAATACAACCTAGACAAATGAATGAAAAAAGAATGACACTTTCAAGTTTTTTTATCCGCTGTTCCCCTTTATTTTCCCTACCCAATCCATAGCAGTTATCCATCGAAAAAAACATCGTTCAAATACATAACATAAACTTCATTTTCAGGCAATTATGGCTTAACATACCGTTCGTATCTTCGTCTCAACTAAATCCTTCCACCTTATGAATCTATTCCTATCTATCCGTCAGTTTATACAAGAACGTTTGTTTCTGTATCGAATTTTTTTCCTGAATGCCTCGTTACGCCACCCACGAGCAAATAAAACGTTGGTATAAGGCTGGGTGAGTTTTTTTATCTTTTTTCTACATAGTTTCCCCCCGCATGTGTGTATCAGATGCGGGGGTTTTTGTCGTTGTAAGCCAGACACATACCGAAATGAAGAAAAATCTTTTCTGGTTAGCCTCAGATCAGGTATCCATATTGTCAAAATAACTTTTTATTTTTACACAAACACTTGGTATGTCACTGTCAGCAACGTTCTGCCTGTGCCAACCACAACTGCCCAACAAGCAAACTGGACAACCAACCTGAAACTGCACCTTTTTAACCCAATTACTGTATGAAAATACTATATGCCATCCAAGGAACTGGCAACGGGCACATTAGCCGAGCCAGAGATATTATTCCGATTCTGCAAACCAAAGGCGAACTAGATCTGCTGGTCAGTGGTACGCAGGCCGATGTATCTCTGCCGTATGAGATTAAATTCCGAATGGGTGGATTATCGTTTATTTTTGGCAAAAGTGGTGGCGTAGATCTGTATAAAACCTTTCGTCAGGCAAAGTCTAAACGGTTTATCAAGGAAATCCGTCAGGTGCCTGTCGGCGACTATGACCTGATTCTGAATGACTTTGAGCCCGTCACTGCCTGGGCATGCCGTCTGCGAAAAAAAGAATGCATCGGACTCAGCCACCAGGCGGCTGTCTTGTTGCCAGAAGCTCCGCAACCTACCTTTGCCGATCCAGTAGGCCGACTGGTGCTTCACTCCTACGCCCCTGTTACACGGGCTTATGGTTTTCATTTTCAAGCTTACAATGCCCAGACCTTTACGCCTGTCATTCGCCAGCAAATCCGACAGCTCAAGCCTACCAACAAAGGTCACTATACCGTCTACCTGCCCGCCTATGCCGACGAGCAGCTCATTAAGGTGCTAAGTATGGTACCTAATGCCCGCTGGGAGGTCTTTTCTAAACACAATAAACAAGCCTTGGTAGACGGCAATGTCAGCATACAACCCGTCAATAACGAGGCATTTATTCAAAGTATGGCTTCATGTACAGGCATTCTGTGCGGAGCAGGATTTGAAGCCCCTGCCGAAGCATTATTCCTAAAAAAGAAACTGCTGGTGATTCCAATGAAAAACCAGTACGAACAACACTGCAACGCCGCAGGACTCAAAGATATGGGTGTACCTGTACTCAAAAATCTCAAAAAGAAACGGGCACCACTCATTGAGGAATGGGTCAGAAATGGAAAAGTCATTCCTGTAAATTATCCAGATATAACGGAACAAATTATTGACCAAGTAATTGCCAGCCTGTAGGGGCGAAAAATCTTTCGCCCGGTGTCCAGCACCCGAACGATAGGGAACGAACGTATATCAACAGATCGGATGGTCTGGGCATTCGGATGGGCAAACAGCGGGCGAAAGATTTTTCGTCCCTACTACATACAAAATTCATCACAAGTGACTAAACAAACAGATTTTCATTGGGGCACATCTGTTGCTGCCTACCAGATTGAAGGGGCGTACCAACACGACGGAAAAAGTCTTTCGGTCTGGGATGTATTTGCCAACAAAAAAGGAAATACCTACCAGAACCAACATGCCAATACCGCCTGCGATTTCTACCACCGCTACCCAGACGATCTGGCTCTGCTACATACGCTGGGCATACAAAATTTCCGCTTCTCGTTGGCCTGGTCACGCATCCTGCCACACGGCAAAGGAGCGGTCAATCCCAAAGGTATTGACTTTTATAACCGATTGATAGATAGTTGTCTGGAAAAACAGATCGTGCCCTGGGTAACGCTCTACCACTGGGATTTGCCGCATGTGCTGGAACAAAAAGGGGGCTGGACTAACCGGGACATAGTAGGCTGGTTTGAAGAATATTGTGAGGTATGTGCCCGCCACTTCGGCGACCGTGTGCCGTACTGGATGATTATCAATGAACCGATGGTCTTTACTGGGGCTGGCTATTTTCTGGGCATTCATGCCCCTGGCAAACGCTGGCTTAAAAACTTTATTCCAGCCATGCACCATGCCGCCCTCTGCCAGGCCGAAGGCGGACGGATCATGAAAGCTCTGTGCCCACAGGCAGAGGTCGGCACTACATTCTCCTGCTCATACGTTACGCCCTTTACTGAGTCGCTGCGTGACAAGCAGGCAGCAGTCCGCGCCGATGCCCTGTTTAATCGTCTCTACATTGAGCCTTCGCTGGGCATGGGATACCCGCTGGAGGTACTGCCGTTTCTAAAACGGGTGGAAAAATACATGCACAGCGGTGATGAAAAACGACTGACACATTCGTTTGATTTCATTGGCATTCAGAACTATACGCGGGAGGTAGTGAAACATTCGTGGTGGATGCCGTTTGTCAATGCGGACATCGTCAAGGCAGCCAAACGCGGCTGTGACCCAACGCTGATGGGCTGGGAAGTTTACCCGGAAGCCATGTACCAGATGCTGAAAAAGTTTGCAGCCTATCCATCTGTCAAACGGCTCATTGTCACTGAAAATGGAGCTGCTTTTCCAGACATCATCGAAGATGGTCGTGTCCAGGACACTAAACGCACCCAATACCTACAAGATCATATTGGACAGGTACTGCGAGCCAGACAAGAAGGTATACCTGTAGACGGCTATTTTGTCTGGACATTTATGGATAATTTTGAATGGGCAGAAGGCTATCGTCCACGGTTTGGAATGGTACACGTAGATTTTGACACCCAACAACGTACCATCAAGGATTCAGGTTATTGGTACCGGGATTTTGTGAAAGCTCAGCAGAACCCTAATCTGGTTGAGAGACACCCTGAACCTATAAACACTCCTGTTCCAATGCCTCACAGTCAATAAGACTTACTTACACAAAAAGGGGATTATCTTTGGCAAAGTTTTGAACTTTGCCAAAGATTTGCATAAGTCTCACGTTAGTTAACGTGAGTTATGGATAAAAATCCCTGCTATTTTTCCGTCTTCTACCCACACCTTTTTCCCATCTGTTGTGCGTACCTGTATCCATCCAGCAAAATGTTCCTGCGGTTGTACCCAAGTTCCTTCAGGCAGAAACGCCAGCTCACGGGCCTGTACACTAGGCGCATAATAGGCTTTGGTCGCTAGGATTACAATCCCACCGTTGGACTGCTGATTTTCATGGTGTATCCAAAAAGTGGCCATCAGACAAGCAAAGCCCAGAATCATCAGACGATTTCCTGTTTTTTTCCATTTTTGGGGAATACGACCAGCCACAGTCAATACCACTGCAGCAGCACCCAGCCACAACAAACCTACTGCCATCCAGAAAAGCAGCCCTGTCGAAATTCGTGGCAGCCATTGACGTATGGGCGATACCACAGGCGGAGCCAGACCTTGTTTCTGACGAAGGGTGGCCACATTCCAGACTACCACCGAATCATCAGGCGAGACTTGCAGGGCTTTTTCATAATACCAAACAGCCAAACCTATTTTTTTGTGCTGTATATAGCTATTTGCCAAAGCATTGTATACTTCAGCGGTTGTATAACCATCCTGTACCAACGCATGTAGCACCACCAATGCAGAATCTGATTGCCTGTGGTGGTGGTAGTCCTTTGCCTGTTGGTACCGGGTGGCAGGTGTAGCCGCACTGAAAAGCAGGACTATCCCTATTCCAGTCCCCAGCAAGCCAGCCCTTTGCAAACGCAGTTTGGTGGGCTTTTTTTCAAGTTTTTGTATCAAAATCTTCAAGGTATGTATCTGTTCTTGGCCCGAAAAAGGCGAAGGCTGACGAGCAAATCGAACTTCTGCACAAGCGTACAAAAAACGAGTCCACGGGAATCGGTCTGCATCAAAAACACCTTGCTGCTGTAATAGATCATCCAGCTGATGCACAGACCAATCTGCAGGAGAAAGGTCGTATTTTTGTGACAGGTACAGCCAAGCCGTTTCTTCTAACTGGCGACTCACCTCCTGCGGTGACAGAACCGTCATCTGCTGCTGAACCCGACGCAATTGGCTAATAGCCTGACGATAAGGACGTTTGGGCGACTGCCGTCGTGTATGTCGCCTCCATGCCCACCCATACGCAAACCCAAGCAGACCCACAGGCAAACCCACCCACACCCACCACCACGGTGACTCCAGCACCGAACCACGACCCTGAAACACAGGCGTATGCCGATGCCACCGGGGAAAGTCATTGAGTCGGGCAGACGTTTCTGCCACAGAAAGTACAGCAGCTGAGGATGGGGTTTGATGTTTTCCAGCCACAACTACTGTCACAGTATCGGTATGGGTGACAAACGTTTTTTTGTTTGTATCAAAATACGTAAAGGAAAACGGAAGCTGGTAAGTACCTATTTTTTCTGCCACGAGGGTTTGGCTAAACACCCGGTTACCAGTCATCCCCTGTCTGGTAATTTTCACCGCATCGGTTGTTTTTACGTCAAAACCTTCCAGTCCGACGGGAAAGGTAAACACAGGTAAGGCTGTAAAAATCAGGTTGCCGTTTCCTGCAATCCGGTAGGTAAGCCGTATCTGTTTCTGAGGCAATACGGTATCTGTCGGTATCTGAACATCCCAGGAAAAACGGCCGACACCCCCAGAAAAATCCAAAGGTTTAGGTTCGGGCAACGGCTGTATTTGTACTAACAACGACGGACTACGCAACGACTGACTCACCGTTTGTTCGACCTGAAAAAAATCGTCTGGTTTGGGTGGCACTGTAACCCGGATAGACACCGCATACGGCTCTACAACCAACTCGCCTGACTTCTGTGGCATGACCAGATAGGTTTTCAGCGTCACAGCCCCCATCTGTATGCCATTGATGGTTTGTTGGCTTGGCGTGGGTTTTTCGGGAAGTTCTTCCAGCCAGCAATTGGCTAGTTTCAGTTTGGGATAGTCTTCTGGGGCCGAGATATTGCCACTATAATACATCCGCAACCGAAGCAAAAATGTTTCGCCTACATAGAGGCGGGTTCGGTCTGTCTCCCACCGCACAAACACCTGCCTACTGCTGTCTGCAGGTAGAGAAATACACTTTCCTATGCTGATAACAGTGATCAGTCCAAAAAAGCAACAGCCTATCATCATTCGAACCATCGCATTCTAAAGATATAAACCTCTTGGATTCGGATAAAACTATCATAAGTTCACAGGGCTGCACCCTGTGCTAACGGATTACGCCCCTTCAGGCCTTGAATAGGCGGCATTTCAGGTTCACAGGCACCCTGTGCTTATGGATTACGCCCCTTCAGGCCTTTTAATTCAATAGGATTATTCTACCAGTCTTTCACCTCCGTTTTTACCCGTTTTTCGACTTTGGCTTTTGTGGGTCTGCCTCGCAGTTGCTTTTCGGACTGGTCGAGTTGTTTCAAAAGTTGATTCATCTCTTGCTGACTCAGTGACTGTTCCCTTTCAATCTGACTGGCTGACTCACTGTTCTGTGCATCTGCCTGGTTGTCAGCAGGTGTATCGGAGGATTTTTTTTGCTCCCTTTCCTGTGGTGACGACTGCTGTTTTTCTGTCGGTTTCTGCGTTGGTTGCAGGTTTCGTATCATTGGTGTTTTCTTGTTTTTTTCTGACAGTTTCAATAAAACCCAGGAAAGATTCTGTTGGGCGGGTCGGTAGTTGGGCTGGTGTGTGAGGCTTTGGCGATAGGCCGCCGCCGCGGCAGAAAGGTTGTGGAGCTGAAGCCACGCATGACCCACAGCTAACCACACACGAGACTGTGTGTCAGCCGATGCAACCGCTGCCGCTTTTTGATAATACATTGCCGCTTCTGAAAACCGTTGCTGTTGATACAAAGCCTGGGCCAGTGGCTCGTAGGCTTCTGTCAGGGTTGCGTTTGCCTCCAGTGCACGCCGAAAAGCCACTTCTGCCTCGCCGTATTCGCCTTGGGCATAGGCAGCATAGCCGCACCGAAGCCAGTCTCGTTCAGGTACTATGCCTGTAGCCCAGAAGTAGCTGGAAGCTATACTTAGCCACAAGCCAATGCCTGTAGTCACTATGCCTGCCAGTGTCAATATGTGCCAAATTCTTTTCATATGCCTTGTACATACAAACGATCCTTATCCCTTACTTACACAATTATGATTTCAGCCTGAACGTCTATGCTGACACGATATTTTCTAAAAAATCGCAGATTCTGTTCATTATCTATTTCTTGAAAATGTCTGCTACGCCTGTTACACGCATAGGCTTTCTTGTGCTTGTACTGGCCTATAGGATGGTTATCTATAAATAATTGGGTTATGATTCATTTTGTCTTCCCGCAGGATCTTCGCGCATAGACAACGGCCGCTGTATTTGCGCGAAGATCCCACAGGGAAGACAAAAAAAGGCGTTCAAACAGAATGGAAGCTTTTTTACTCATCATACCTTTTGAAACACAGCCAGAGTGGTTTACTATTTTTTAAAGGAACAAAATCCGAATCATATATCCAACAGAACTATTCTGCCATTTCTCAATCAGTCATTCTGCATTTATTCTCTTTTGAACACAGGTTTCTGGGCAGATAGGATCATTTCCAAGCAAAGCCACACCAAGGCTATTCCCACAAACCATTGAAACAGAGAATGGTATCCCATAGTGCGCGGTGGAAGTCCTACCACCAGACGGGCCTCATCTATGCGTTGCTGCACAAATTGGACGGCTTCAGCGGTGGAGGTGAGGTAGTGATACCTGCCTTGTCCAGTCTCAGCGATTCGACGTAGGTTATCGGCCTGTAGGCGTGACCGTACGGGTTGTCCGGCAGCATCGGTTTTGAAGCCTATGCTGCCCTTGGAACTGCCCACAGGGATGAGACTTCCTTCAGGAGTGCCTACCCCTAGTGTATGAATCAAAATTCCTTTTTGTGTGGCTTTCTGTGCAGCCTGAATAAACGATTCGTCGTGGTTTTCGCCATCTGAAAGCAAAAATACCAGCCGGTTTTGGCGAACAGTATCATCAAAATACAAGGAAGCCATTTCCAGAGCCTCCCCCACTTTCGTTCCCTGTTGTGCAATAGCCGAAGGCTGAATAGCTGGCACAAACGAAGCAGCTACCAGAATATCATCTGTGAGTGGAACCAGTGGGTAGGCACGGGCCGCATACAACACCACTCCCACCCTGCTTTTGTCCAGCGTAGCCAGTACCTGTGTCAGAAGTTGGCGAACTTTGGACAGTCGGTCAGGAACCAGGTCTGTAGCCAGCATGCTTTGTGACACATCTACCAGAAACACTACGTCAGTGGTGGGTACAACTGAGGCGGCAATCGTCTTCGGAAATCGTGGGTTCAACAAGGCCAGCACCATACTTACCACTGCCAGTCCCAATATTCCTAGTTGCCAGCCGTGGCGTGGCAGGGTGACAGGCAGTAGTTTTGCCACCAGCAGCGGCGTACCTAGTTTGCGGAGGTTTCGTTGGTACCATAGCCGATATCCAAAAAAAATGCCAGCCAACACAGGTAAAAGTACCAGTAGCCAGCTATACTGAGGATTTTCCAGTTCAATCATAGGTGTATTTATACCCGTTAGGAATCGAGTAAAAGAGGTGAAAATTTAGGGTCATCGGAGCAGATAGTCTTTGTATTATTTTATGCCTATATAAATGTATAAATGTACAAATGTACAAATGTACACAACCTCATAAACCAGTACGAATATTGACTACAATTCGTCTTATGATAAGTGTTTTATACCTATTTGTATACAGAAAAAGTCATTTTTCTGATTCTCTCTTCTAATACGATACAACTATACCAATCGGCGAGCTATGCCATAGCGTAGTATTATTTCCAGCAAAAGAAAAAGCAAAGCTCCCAGCAACAACGGCGTATAAATGTCTACATACAGATAATTTACTTGTTTGCGAACATTGCTTTTTTCCAGTTGATTGATTGTCTGATAGATAGAAAGCAAGCTTTGACGGCTATCTGCCCGAAAAAAAGCACCACCCGTCTGTGCAGCCATTTGCCGGAGCAACGGTTCATTGATGCGAAACGGCACCTGTTGATAAACCTTGCGTCCGTCCAGGCCACGCACTGGAAACGGAGCCAAACCTGTTTTACCCACACCAATGGTATACACTTTCAAGTGCAGGCGTTTGGCCATTTCAGTGGCTGTCAGCGGATCTATAAACCCAGCATTGTTTTCACCATCGGTGAGCAAGATAATAATTTTACTCTTTACTCTACTGTCTTTCAGTCGGTTGACAGCCGTTGCCAGTCCTAGGCCAATAGCAGTACCATCTGTCAGTAGCTCGTCATTTACCTGCTGGATGGTATGTTGTAACAATACATGTTGCGTGGTTGGCGGACAAATGGTCAGGCTTTCACCCGCATATACCACCAGCCCGATCCGGTCGTTTGGCCGGGCTGCCACAAACGACTGTGCCGCCTTACGTGCCGCTTCTAACCGATTGGGTTTGAGGTCTTCCGCCTCCATACTTCGCGACACATCCATGGCCAGCATAATATCTATGCCTTCCACGGGAAGTTTCTGCGGATTCTGCCGCTGTACCTGCGGTCGGGCCAATGCCATCACCAGCAAGATCCATGTACAAGCTCGAAAAAATTCAGGCACATACCGCATGGCATACGTTTGCAAAGGCAGATTTTGCACAGCAGGCACACCTGAAACCCACAAGCCAGACGGATGCCTTCGCCGCTGCCTCCATTGCCAAAGCCATACCAACGGCAACAGCCCTACCAGCACAAAAGCTTCCGGATTGGCAAACGAATAGCGAAACAAGGTCATTAGATTTGTTTTTTGGAAAAACACAAATCTATGTGTCCCAAATGACTAATACTATTTTTTTCACTATTTTACATACCATACGAATCAACCAAAAACAACTTTATTGCAAGGAATAGCATGGTATGATTGCTCTACGAACCAACCTTATTTAATCAACCATTTACTTGTCTTGTATCCAGTTTTTTACCTGTGTAAACAACTGTTCTCTGTCAGGTGTGGAAGTTTCAGGCTGAGCAAAACGTTTTTGGGTAAGCATCTGTAACAACACATCCAGCTGAACAAGTTGTGCAGGGTCTATAGAAGTGTTTCCCTGTAATTGTTGTAAATATTCAGTGGCTGTGCCCGGTGTGTGTGGAAGCTGGTATTTTTGGGTCAGGTACGTAGTTAGAATATCGTACAATGCTTTGTAGAATACAGCATCTGGTTCTGTTGAATGGCTATGCCATTTGGCCAATGCTTGTCTTGCCTGTTTGGAAGGAGCAGGTTTCTGGGATAGATTCCAAGACCCAGACCATCTCCATTTTCTGTATATTTCCCATCCGATAGTCAACCCTAGTAGGGCAGCCAGGGCAGCTATGTAAGGCCACCATTCGTACCAGCTATACGGAGGAGGAGACAAGGCAGACAGATGCAAGTCGGGCTGAGAAACAGGCAGAGGCTCACATAGGATAGTGAGTTCTGGTGTATGCAGGTGTGTATCTGTATGAAGCGTCAGCGGTTGAGGTATGAATGTATACGGGCCAGGTTCCAACAACATTGCCTGATAGGTTCGCTGCAGCGTCAGTTGGTTTCCATCCCCAATATAGGTATCCTGAAACGAACGAAGTTGAATATTTTTCCAGTCAGGTGTAAAGGAGATAGATGCCTCCGATGACAACCCTGAAACCTGTATCCACACCTGAAACGACTCGCCAAGTACGACTGCCTTTTTACTCACAGCTATTTTTACCGGCTGTGCCTGTGCCACTAGCACCATTCCCCCAAAACATACCCACAACCAGCTCCTGCTTTTACCTAACAAAAACACAAATAATTTAACCTTCTGACTACAAATCATTTGCACAGACATAGACACAGAAAATTATCGGGTAGCAAAATATTTTCGCAAACGTTCAATATAGTCATCACCCGTATACAAGTGTAGCAGATGGGCTCTGCATCCACGAAACGTTTCCTGCATCTCAGCCAGGTGTTGCGCATAGGCAGTTGCATAGGCTATACGAGCCGAACGCCGCAATGAAGGAATCCAAGCCTTACGCCCCTGCTCCACTTCTCGTACAGGCAGCCAGCCCACTGCTGGTAACTGGCGTTCTAACACATCTGAAATCTGTATTCCCAGCACCTCGTGTCGGGTAGCCGTGAGTCGTAGAATAGATTGATAATCAGATGAAGCAAAGTCTGAAAGTATACAAAAAATGCTTTTTTCACGCACCATCTGCATCCCTAACTGCAAGGCTGTGGCTAGGTTTGTCTGCTGCTGCACAGGTTCGTGAGCCAGCATATCCCGAATCAGGCGCAGCACATGTTGGTAGCCTTTCTGTGGGGGCACAAAATGCTCGGTCTGGTTGCTGCACAGTATTAGTCCCACCTGGTCATTGTTCTGGTGAGCAGCCAGGGCCAGCACCGCAGCTACTTCCTGGGCCAGCTCCCGTTTGGTCTGGGTAGTAGTACCCATATGCATCGAGGCACTGACATCTACAATCAGGAGCAGGTTCAACGCCCGTTCTTCCTGAAATAGTTTCAGGTAGAGTTCCTGGTAACGAGCCGTTACGTTCCAGTCAATAGCCCGTACATCGTCGCCATACTGGTATTTACGTATTTCACTGAAGGTCATGCCTTTGCCTCGAAAATGACTATGATACTGCCCTGCCAGCAAGTGTTCGGAAACAAACTTTGCCCGAAACGCCAGTTTCTGTACTTTTTTCAGAAGCTCTTCAGTAGTAAGCATGGTTTGAATTTTGATTGACAGGATTGTCTGAACCTTGATTTACTTGATTAAAGGATTACTGTGATTTGTGTACGGGTATAGGCTACATTTAACCTTATTTTTAAAATTCAGTAAAAACCCCTCCTTTTACGCTGGTTCATTTACACAAAGCTTCTGGGCGTAAATTCCCCGATTCTTGTGTAGCAATCTGGATCAGTTTGTTATTAGACAACTTTGCATAGGTTTCCCGAAGTTCTTCAGCAGAGAAATGCATAGGTTAAATAGATTAGGGTATAAAACAAAATAGACAGAAAAATAGTAGTCCAGGAATTTTTCTTAAAAACTTCTGCAAAAGTAGTAGACTTTCGTACGAATACCCATCGAATAGCAGCTCCCGGAAACTTCAAGACACCATACAACACGACTCGGAATACAACTCGAACCACAACTTCCAGCACAAACTCAACTACAACAGTAAATACAGATTCAGGCATAGGCAAAAGCTAACTCATTAAGCAATTTTTATTCATGGCACAGGCACCACATTCAGAATTTCCCGAATTACCTCATCTGGCGATACATTTTCGGCTTGGGCTTCATAGCTTAAACCGATCCGATGACGCAACACTTCGGCACATACCGCCCGTACATCTTCGGGGATTACATAGGCCCGTTGCTGTAAAAAGGCATGGGCCTTGGCTGCGGTAGTTAGGCCGATGCTGCCACGTGGCGAAGCTCCAAAACTCAGCAGTGGCTTGAGTTTTTCCAGCTTGTACGCCTCTGGCTGACGGGTAGCAAAGATCAGATTCAGGATGTATTCTTCAATGGCATCGTTCAGATAAATTTCCTTGACCGTCTGGCGGGCCTGTCGTATTTTTTCGGGTTTCAGCACCGAAGTTACCTGTGGCATCTCTGCCTGCTGGCTTTGGCGAATAATGCTTCGTTCGTCGGCTTTGGAAGGATAAGTAATGAGAACTTTCAGCAAAAATCGGTCGGCCTGGGCTTCGGGCAGTGGATAGGTGCCGCCTTGTTCAACAGGATTCTGGGTGGCCAGTACCAGAAATGGATCGTCAAGGCGGAAGGTTTGGTCGCCGATGGTCACTTGCCGCTCGGCCATGGCCTCCAGCAAGGCAGACTGTACTTTTTCAGGAGCCCGGTTGATTTCGTCGGCCAGCACAAAGTTAGCAAAGACAGGACCTTTTTTGGGTATGAATTCATTTTGCGACAGGTTATAAATCATCGTTCCTACCACATCGGCAGGCAGCAGGTCTGGCGTAAACTGAATGCGACTAAATTTGGCCTCTATGGCTGAAGCCAGCGTCTTGATAGCCAGTGTCTTGGCCAGGCCAGGTACACCTTCCAGCAAAATATGTCCACCACTGAGTAAGCCAATCAGCAGCTTTTCCACCATATTTCCCTGTCCAATAATCACCTGGGTTACCTGGGCAGACAGCATAGCCATCCAGCTACTCTGTTCGTGTATTTTTTCGGAAATCTCTTGGGTCACGGTATGGGCCATAGGCAAAAATCAATTCCTGAAATTGTAGGTATAAACGGTTGGAAAGTATTTTTTATGCAAGATAGAGAAAAATAAATTGAGATAAACACCCCCAGTTTCACGGATTAGCTGTAATTTTGCAGTCTTTCTCAAAGAAACCCATGCAAAGATATCATTGGATTATTCTGTACATCCTGTGGAGTAGTTTGCCCGATCAGTCTATGGCTCAAGGAATGGGAGATTGGACTGAGGTCACACGTTTAGGAACCCGTATGGAGAATGGACATATCTATTTGAAAAAAGGAACACAACTGGATCATGTAAACCAATGGTATTTTTATAAAGATCATATCATAGGCAAAGCAAACGAATATTTCATCATTAATGAATGGAGCAATGTTTTACAACTTTTTCAAAAAGAAGAAGACTGGCAAGCAGCGATTGATCAACAGCATTTACGACCTAAGCTCTGGACAAGGTGGTACATGTATGAGTGGCATTTCTTTAGTGATAATCTTCTATTTGCTCTTATTCTAGCATTTCCTCTAACCTTGACATTACTGGGACTATTCCTATGGAATTTGTATCGGGTCATTTGGAAAGAGAATTTTAATATACGAAAACCCAGTACTATTGTCCTTGTACTCATACTTTTTCTGATGAGCATTCGGTATGTACTGGATTGTTATCCAGCAAGCCTATAATCTAAGTAATTGACAATCAAATATCTGTACTCATATCTGTTCCCATGCCTTTACAAGAAGAAATACAAAAACGAAGAACCTTTGCCATTATCAGTCACCCGGATGCTGGAAAAACAACCCTGACCGAGAAATGTCTGCTGTTTGGTGGGGCTATTCAAACGGCTGGTGCCGTCAAATCTAATAAAATTAAGAAATCTGCCGCCTCCGACTTTATGGAAATTGAACGGCAACGGGGTATTTCGGTAGCTACCTCTGTAATGTCGTTTACCTACAACGGCTGCAAAGTAAACCTGCTCGATACGCCCGGTCACAAAGACTTTGCCGAAGATACCTACCGCACCCTAACTGCCGTAGATAGTGTCATTCTGGTCATTGACTGTGTAAAAGGCGTGGAGGAACAGACCGAACGACTCATGGAAGTGTGCCGGATGCGAGATACGCCCGTGATTATCTTTATCAATAAGATGGACAGGGAAGGCCGGCCAGCCTTTGACCTGCTCGACGAGCTGGAACAAAAACTACACATCAGCACCCGACCCCTGACCTGGCCCATTGGCATGGGCAGTGACTTTCAGGGTGTATATAACCTGTACGAAAAAAGCCTGTATCTGTTCAGTGCCAACAAAACCAAGATTTCCAGTGACATTGTCGAAATCAAAGACCTCGATGATCCGAACCTGGAACTCACCATTGGCGAGCGGGCTGCCCATCAACTCCAAGAGGATGTTGAACTCATTGAAGGCGTGTATGAACCTTTTAATCAGGATATGTATCGGTCTGGACTGCTGGCTCCGGTGTTTTTTGGCAGTGCCCTCAACAACTTTGGTATCCGTGAACTACTCGACACCTTTACCCGCATTGCTCCTCCACCCCATGAAAGAAAATCCGAAAACCGGGTAGTACATCCAGAAGAAAACAAGTTTTCTGGCTTTATTTTCAAGATTCACGCCAACCTAGATCCCCGCCACCGCGACCGGATTGCGTTTTTGCGGGTATGTTCGGGACGGTTTGAACGAAATAAGTTTTTCCACCATGTGCGGCTAGATAAAAACTTCCGATTCTCGAACCCCTACGCCTTTTTGGCCCAAGACAAAGAGGTTATCGAGGAAGCCTTTCCTGGAGATGTAATTGGTTTATATGATACGGGAAACTTCAAAATCGGAGATACCCTAACTGAAGGAGAAGACCTGATTTTCAAAGGAATACCCAGTTTTTCACCTGAGATATTCCGAGAAATCATCAATACGGATCCGATGAAAACCAAGCAGTTGGACAAAGGTGTTCAACAGCTGGCCGACGAAGGCGTGGCCCAGCTGTTTATCCAGCAACCTGGCAACCGGAAAGTCATTGGTACGGTAGGTGAGCTTCAGTTTGATGTCATTCAGTACCGGCTCGAACATGAGTATGGAGCTTCCTGCCGCTTTATTCCGATGAATGTCTACAAAGCCTGCTGGCTTACCTCAGACAGTGCCGAGGTTTTGGATACCTTTTGTCGCATCAAATCCAAAGACATCGCCACAGACAAGGACGGCAACCGGGTATACATGTCTGAAACTGAGTGGATGCTGAACATGACCATTCGGAACAATCCCGAAATCCAGTTCCATTTCATTTCTGAGTTTAAAACTACTGAACACATGACTCGCAACTAAACCCATAAGTGGTATCACATACCCTCAAAACCGCTACTACCTAACCGTAGTAGCGGTTTTTTTATGTATCTATCTGCACAAGCAGCATGTAAGAAACCTTCTCACAACTGCCACATCTCCAGCAACAAACCCAATCTATCTTTTTTCTGCAAGATGGCTACCACAATAAACTACCCCTTGTACACCATCTCCTCACCTTTCCTACTGTACATACCTGCCAGAACAAAAAACTGTGAGGTTTTTTCTGAAAAAAAAATACCATCTCAAAAAACCCTACAAACTCTACTGCAAAAATAAAAATCCTTTTACCAGAAGTAAAAATTCACTTTCAAGCATAAAAATAAGTTACTACCTCGTCTTAAAAAAACAAAAATAATGATTATTTTACCTAAACAAAATGCAAGTATTTATTACTACCAATACTCATACAACTCAAAATAGAACTATTTTAACGAGTTATAATACAATATTTATCAAATGAAGAAAAAAGTTGTTAATTATCAAAAATCCAAAATATTATCTAAAAAAGTATCTTTAAAAAAAATATAATTTCTATTTACTCTATAAATACCAATAAATATTATTCCATACACTTTGTAATCTATTTTAATTTCCTATTTTTGCATTATTCACCACTTCATTGATAAATACAATCCTTTTTAAACCATTTAAACCAAAAGCTTATGAAGAAATCCTTACTACTGTGTAGCATTTGCCTGATGTATATCGGCCAGATATTTGCACAAGACCGGACTATCAGAGGAAAAGTTATGGATGCCACTGATAGTACACCTATCCCAGGTGTGAGTGTTACTGTGAAAGGTACAACCAAAGGAACTACTACGGATGCCTATGGTATGTATCAGCTTAGTTTACCGGCAGAAAGTAAGACCTTGGTCTTTTCTTTTATCGGATTTGTGCCTTTGGAAGAAACAATAGGCAGTCGTTCAATGATTGATGTTCAGTTAAAAAGTGATGTAAGTTCTCTGGAAGAAGTAGTTATTACTGCCCTGAACATATCCCGTTCGAAAAAATCCCTTGGATACGCTGTACAAGAAATCAGTGGTGACAAGCTCACTGCTGCCCGTGACAACAACGTAGCCAATGCCTTGGCAGGAAAAATTGCTGGTGTACAGGTATTGGGACAGTCTGGAGCTAAATTTGGTACGCCCAACATCCGAGTACGTGGAGTAAACACCCTGACTGGAGGTAACCCTCTGTATGTAGTAGATGGTACACCTGTGAGTGGTATTGAAGACGTGAACATGGATGATGTCGAAAACCTGTCTGTATTGAAAGGGGCATCTGCCACGGCTCTGTATGGAAACCGTGCCTCTGGTGGTGTGATTGTTATTACTACCAAACGTGCCAAATCCGGAGAAACCAGCTTCACAATCAATCATAGTACAACCATGGATATGGTCGGGCTCTTACCTGAGTATCAGAATGAGTATGGCGGGGGTTATGAACAGGAATGGAAAACGTTTAAATATAATGCAGTTGCTCACCCGATTGAATGGCAAGCCTTTGATGGGCATAAAATCTTGGATTACTCGGCTGATGAAAGCTGGGGACCCAAGCTAGATGGAACCCTGCACCGCTCAGCGTTCAGCTGGCAGCCAGGCTCTGAATTTGGCCAACTGACACCATTTGAAGCCAGCCCGAATAACATCAGAGACTTTTTCAACAAACCCTTTAGTCATAATACCAACATTGCCTTTGCCAAAGGAGGTGACAACTACCAAACACGTATCTCCTACACACACATTGTTACCAATGGTATTGTACCCAATAGTAAGCAAAATAAAGACTATGTGAGTGCAAAAAACACATTTCAATTTAGCAAACAATTATCAGCCGTATTAGACATTAATTACACCCGTACACAAGCAAATAATGTCCCAGCAGATAACTATGGCAGTGCAAATGCAAACAGCACTTTAGGATTTAATAATTCAACCATTTCTGGATTTAATCAAACCAGTAATTCATTTAACCAATGGTTTCAACGCCAAATCAAAATTGAGGATCTCAAAAACTATAAGAACCCTGATGGAACATACCGTAGTTGGAACATCGGAGGGCCGACAGACCCAACCCCTAAATACTGGGACAGTCCCTATACACAGCTCTATGAAAATACCAATAGCCTTTTGAGCAACCGTATATATGGTAGTTTTGGATTAACCTATAAACTTACCAGCTATCTGACTATTTCAGCTACACTTCGCAAAGATTTCAGACACTATTATGGCGATGGTCGCATTGCTTCTGGAACGCATAATGCAGGCGGAAAGGGTTCGTATGGAAATGTCAATCTTGGATATAATGAGGAAAATTACGAAACTCTTCTTTCTTTCAATAAAACAGTAGGTACATTTTCCATTATAGCCAATGCAGGAACAAATGTACGCAAAAACAACTCTCGGCTTGATCTGCAATCTACTGTAGGTGGTCTTACTACACCAGGATTTTATAGTATTGCAGCCTCCAAAGACCGACCAACATTGGTTACTAATTCTTTTACTAGGCAAGTAAATAGTGTTTTTGGTAATGTTAGTTTAGGTTATCGTGACATGATCTATCTGGAAGGTTCTATTCGCAATGACTGGTCATCCACATTACATAAAGCCAATAACTCGTACTTGTATCCTTCTGTATCAGGTAGTTTTGTATTTTCTGAACTCATTTCACCAAACAAGATTTTTACATTTGGCAAACTTCGTTTAGGATATGCACAAGTAGGTACAGATACAGGACCATACAATATTTTATTAACTTATAATGTGGGCAATCCGTATGGAACTAACCCTACCATGTCCCTTCCTAGCGTATTACCAACGCCCACATTGAAACCCGGATTCACCAAAGCCTATGAAGCAGGATTGGATCTGAAATTTTTAAATAATCGAGTCAATGCTGATTTTACAGTCTATCGAAATAATAATAGTAACCAAATTATTCCTCTGCCTGTAACACCTACCAGTGGCTACAATAATGCCCGTATTAATGCAGGTTTAATCCAAACCGAGGGTTTTGAAGTTCACATAGGAGCCACTCCTATACAGACAGCCAAGATGACATGGACAACGGATCTAAACTTTGATAGAAGTACTTCTACAATTGTAGAACTAGCTCCGGGTCTGACAAACTATCAACTTGACACCCGAGGCTTTGGGACGACTCCTCCTATAACAATCAATGCCAGAGAGGGTGAAGAATGGGGCCTATTAGTAGGACGTAAGATACGGACAAATGCAGAAGGACAAAATCTTATAGGGGACGATGGACATTACCTATATGATGACAATCAACCCATTGGCTCTGTATTACCTAAGTTTAAAGGTGGATGGCAAAATACAGTGACCTACAAGCATTTTACGTTCAAAGTAAATGCAGACTTTATTGTAGGTGGCAAATTTTTCTCTATCACACGTATGTTTAATGCCTCATCAGGTCTAGCCGCTGAAACTGCCGGACTTAACGAATTAGGCAATCCGAAAAGAGACCCTGTGAGTACAGGTGGTGGTATACTACTTGAGGGTGTTACGAAAGACGGTACACCGAATACAAAACGCGTAGACACAAAAGATCTTTATGGAGATAAGCTATCCAGCTTATATGGAAATTGGGTATATGATCAAACGTTTATTAAAATTCGTGAAATATCATTGGGCTACAAAATTCCGTCGTCATTCTTAAACAGACTAAAAATCAAAACAGCGAATGTAGCATTTATCGTCCGCAATCCTCTTCTGGTCTACAGTGCTATTGGAGGAGGTATTGACATCTCTGAAGCAGAAGTATATTGGAATGAAGGAGGACAATTACCTCCTGTTCGATCATTTGGTGTGAATGTAAATCTTGGCTTTTAACCCTTAACCACTGACTTTGACCATGAGAAAATATAAAGTACTTACCCTCTTGCTAGGATTAGCGATTGTCGCCTGTAAACCTGGTGAGTTTGGCAATATTAACATTGATCCTAACAACCCTTCTGTACCTAACACAGCCAGTTTACTAACAAGTGCCTTGCGTAGTGTAGGAAACATGACTACAGAAATTAATACAGCAAAATATGTGCAACAGTTTGGCGATGTAACCTATATAGATGAATCTCGCTATAAAAGCATCAACTGGAATTATAACAGCTTTTATACAGGGCCGTTGAATTCCTATCAGACGATTATTTCTCTGAATACGATGCCAGAAACCAAGTCAACAACTCTAATCAATGGCTCTAATAATAATCAAATAGCCGTTGCGCGTATTATGAGAGCCTATACATTTTTGTGGATTACCGATCGTGTGGGCAACATTGCTTACTCAGAGGCACTAAAAGGCAGCGCAAACTTCACTCCAACATTCGACAAGCAGCAAGATATATACACAAACCTTTTCAAAGAACTCAAAGAAGCATCTCAACAATTTGATGGAGGAAAAGAGGTAGTGGGTGATATACTCTTAGGCGGCAAAGTAGACAAATGGAAAAAGTTTGCTCATTCTATTCGTATGATTATGGCTATGCGCATCTCCAAAGCTGATCCCGTCAAAGGAAAAGCAGAATTTTTATCCGCAATGACTGATGGCATATTGGCAAGTAATACAGATAATGTTAAATATACCTATTTACTAGATGCCAATAACGAACATCCTTTATACACAAACTATGTTACAACCAAACGGAAAGATCATGCTGTAGCTAGTACATTTGTAGACTATCTGAAAAATAGCAACGATCCTCGCCTTCCTGTAATGGCTGACAAAAACCTTGTTGGAGAATATAGAGGTGTTCCCTATGGTATATCTCCCGTTACGTGGACTGCTCAAGATGTTTCCTTAGTGGCTGCGTCCATAACTCAGCAAAATTCCCCTGTAAATGTTCTAACTTACGCAGAGTTATTGTTCTGTATGGCAGAAGCAGCTCATATAGGATGGATAAGCGGCTCAGCGGAAGATTATTATAAGAAAGGTATAGAAGCCTCTCTACAGCAATGGTTAGGTAGCCGATTTAGTACTACTACTTATGAAACCTATATTGCACAGCCAGAGGTAGCATATTCTGCCCAAAAAGCCTTTGAACGTATTGGCACGCAAAAATGGATAACCTTATTTTACCAAGGCAGCGAAGCTTGGGCAGAATGGCGAAGAATGAATTTTCCAGTACTAACCCCAGCCAAACCATTTAATAGCGGCAGTAGTGGTCAAATTCCTGTACGTCTGGGCTATCCTACAACCGAAGCAACCCTGAATAAAACCAACTACGACGCAGTAGTAAGCTCACAAGGAGCTGATACACCCGATACCAAAGTATGGTGGGATAAAGACTAGCCTTCTTTCTATAGAAATACCCCAAAAAAGGGAAACTACCTTGGTAGTTTCCCTTTTTTGGTATATGGGTGATTCCTGCCCGAATGTATGGAACCAAATGCACCGCAATCATATATGAAAGATCCGAACGATTCGGATCTTTCGGTTTTATGGGTATTTAGATTTTCCCATCTGCATCAGAGCCAGGTAAATCCGCAGAAACACTCCTCACTTTCTAGCATTATTTCAGGTATTACTGGTATTTAATTGGAATAATGCTAATTTTTCTGCATTTTCCTACAATCGCCTTTCTTTTTCCCTGCTAAATCTTTTACTTTCAGAACAAAATACCGCATAAACCTCTATCTACCAACCTATGTCTATCAAAGTTGCCATCTCTCACCATACAAAATATAGTTTTGACCGGGCTGTAGGTCTGTTTCCACATATTTTCAGGTTACGTCCAGCACCCCATTCACGAACGCCTATTGAAGGATATTCGTTTAAGATTTTTCCAGAAAATCATTTCATCAACTGGCAGCAAGATCCGTTTGGAAACTATCAGGCACGTGTTGTATTTCATGAAAAAACGACCGAACTACGGATAGAAGTAGAAGTAATAGCCCGGATGGAGGTCATTAACCCATTTGACTTTTTTATCGAAGAAAGTGCCGAAAACTATCCATTTACCTATGCTGAGTCGTTACAAAAAGAATTGATTCCCTACATGGAAATCCGTGAGTCAGGCGACTTGCTCAGGCAATGGGTGGAAAAACACCGACATACCTCCCCCATACGGAACGTAGACTACTTGGTATACCTCAACTCTCAGTTGAATAAAGACCTGAAATACCACATCCGGATGGAAGCAGGTGTACAGACAGCCGAAGAAACCCTGGCCATCGGAAGCGGCTCGTGCCGGGATTTTGCTTGGCTGTTTGTACAGATCATGCGGCACCTAGGCTTTGCGGCTCGCTTTGTGTCGGGTTATTTGGTGCAGCTCACCGCTGATGTGAAGTCGCTGGATGGACCTTCTGGCCCAACGGCCGACTTTACCGATCTTCATGCCTGGATGGAGGTATACCTCCCTGGTGCGGGATGGATTGGCCTGGATGCTACGTCAGGTCTGTTTGCTGGAGAAGGGCATATTCCGCTGTGTTGCACCCCAGACTATGCCAGTGCCGCTGCCATTACTGGAGCTACAGAACCCTGCCAGAGTACGATGACGTTCAGCAACCAAGTATTCCGCATTCACGAAGATCCACGTGTCACCAAGCCGTATACCGAAGAACAATGGGCAGCTATTCTGGCCGTTGGAGATACCGTTGAAAACGACTTGCAGGTAGGTGATGTCCGGCTAACCATGGGCGGCGAACCAACGTTTGTATCGGTAGATGACATGGAGTCTGCAGAGTGGAACACCACTGCAGATGGCCCACTTAAACGCAAACTAGCCTATGACCTGGCCCTGCGACTCAAACCCCGCTTTGCCCACGGTGGACTGCTGCAATTTGGACAAGGCAAGTGGTACCCAGGCGAACCCTTTCCCCGCTGGCAATATGGCCTGTACTGGCGAAAAGACGGTCAACCGATCTGGCACAATGATGCCCTGATTGCCAAAGAAAATGAAACCAAGTATACATTTGCCCAAGCCGAACGATTTATTCAGGAACTGGCTCAGTACCTAGGCGTGGCTATTCCCAATATATGCCCAGCCTACGAAGATCCAATCTACTGGGTATTGAAAGAAGGTCTGGTACCTGTAAACCTGGATCCGATGGATGTCAACCTGAAAGATCCGATTGAGCGGCGTACCCTGGCTCAACATCTCGAAGCTGGCATGAACAACCCAATCGCCTTTGCACTGCCCCTGAAATGGGACCATACCTTGCACAGCTGGGTGAGTTGTGCGTGGCAATTCCGTCGCAAACACTGCTTTCTGGTACCCGGCAACTCTCCAGCAGGCTTGCGATTGCCCCTAGATTCACTGCCCCATACCAGCCCCGACCGCCGCGAAACACCTGTCGAACGAAGTCTGTTTGAAGAACTTCCACCACTCGGAAACTATGCCGATGTAGTCGCTAAACGATACGGAACGGTTACACCTACCTACACAGCTCCAAAAGCTACACCTGTAGCTGAGTCTGAAGCCGAAGAAAAAATTTCTCCGAAAAAAGAAACCACGGAAAAAAAGCCTATATTCGAGATAGATACCATCCGTACCACACTCACAGTAGAGGTACGAGAAGGAATTTTGTATACCTTTTTGCCTCCCGTCGAATACCTAGAACATTACCTGGATCTGGTCAGTAGCATTGAAGCTACAGCCGCTAAATTGCAGATGCCTGTCCGGATTGAAGGCTACACCCCTCCCACCGACTACCGGGTGCAAAAGCTGGTTGTGTCGCCAGACCCAGGTGTGATTGAAGTAAACATTCATCCGGCACGTAGCTGGCGGGAACTGGTAGACAATACCACAGCCTTGTACGAAGAAGCTTTTCTGGCCCGGCTGGGTACTGAAAAATTTATGGTAGACGGCCGCCACACAGGTACTGGCGGCGGCAACCACGTCACTATTGGTGGGGCTACTCCTGCCGACAGCCCCGTGCTGCGACGCCCCGATCTGCTCAGAAGCTTGCTTACCTACTGGCAACACCACCCAGTACTAAGCTACTTGTTTGCCGGATCTTTTGTGGGTCCGACCAGTCAAGCACCACGCCTAGACGAAGGCCGTGACGAACGACTCTACGAACTCGAAATTGCCTTTGACCAGATTCCTGACGATGGCGACGTACCTTTCTGGATGACAGATCGGATTTTCCGTAACCTGCTGGTAGACATGACCGGAAACACGCACCGCACCGAATTCTGCATAGACAAACTCTACTCGCCTGATTCATCTACCGGACGACTAGGAATTCTGGAATTCAGGGCTTTTGATATGCCCCCACACAAACACATGAATCTGGTACAAACGCTACTGGTGCGTGCCCTGATTGCCTGGTTCTGGAAAGAACCCTACAAGAAAAAGCTTATTCGCTGGGGTACTGAACTACACGACCGTTTTCTGTTGCCTCACTTTGCGTACCTAGACATGGTGGATGTGATCAATGACCTGAAAGCTGCTGGATATAATTTTGACATTTCTTGGTTTGATCCATTCTTTGAGTTCCGATTTCCACATCATGGTACCATCAGCATAGATTCGATGGAGCTTCAGTTACGACTGGGCATTGAGCCGTGGCATGTGCTGGGCGAAGAATTGTCTAATACGGGTACAGCCCGCTTTGTAGACTCCTCGCTGGAACGTATACAGGTGCGGATACGTGGCATGGTTCCCGAACGCCACATTCTGGTCTGCAACGGCTGTCGTGTTCCGCTCCGAGGCACAGGTACAAAAGGCGAATATGTGGCTGGCATTCGTTACAAAGCCTGGAATCCACCGTCAGCGTTGCATCCAACCGTCGGGGTAGATGCGCCACTGGTGTTTGATGTGGTAGATACCTGGAACAACCGGGTGATTGGCGGCTGTACATACTTTGTTGCCCATCCAGGTGGAAGGAGTTTTGATACGTATCCAGTGAACAGCTATGAAGCCGAAGCCAGACGCATCAGCCGTTTCTGGGAGTTTGGACATACACCTTCGGCCACCAGTCAAATTCCTGCTCCAGTCAAGTATACACCTTCTGTATCCCGCTTTGTCGCCGAAACTAAGAAAGATATTAAGCCTGATACACCTATCGAGCTCATCAATCCAGAATATCCGAATACGCTGGATCTGAGACGTTTCTGGAAAGCTAAGTGATTGTCAGAACTTTGATTCGTAGGATTGTAGGATTACCTTGATTATTGGTTTTTTACCTTGTCGCCAAGCTTTTTATCCAAAGTTTAGAAAAGATAGATAATCAAAATGTGAATCAAGGGTAGCAATGGCAAGTTGATTATCACCTAGTTGTATCCAATCTTTGGCAAAGTTTTGAACGTTTCCAAAGGTAAGATCCTGATTTTCAAGCTAACTCTTTTTCAACCCTTGATTCACATTCAAAGTAATCCTTAAATCAAGTGAATCAAGGTTCAGACATAATCAAGGTTCAGACCTATGAAAGTACGTCACCAGGTTTTACTATTGCTTGTCTTGCTATCTATTATTACCTATCTGGATCGGGTATGTATGAATATTGTTTCCAAGTATGTCAAGGCAGACCTACATCTAGACAATGAGCAGCTAGGCTATGTACTGGGGGCTTTTTCATTGGCCTATGCCCTGTTTGAAATCCCGACTGGGGCCTTAGGTGACCGCATTGGGCCACGCCGCGTACTGACACGTGTAGTGGTGTGGTGGTCTGGATTTACCATGTTGACAGGCACAGCTTTTAACTTTGTTTTCCTGTTGATAGTACGTTTTCTGTTTGGCATTGGCGAAGCCGGAGCATATCCAAATGCCTCTATTGCCATAGCTCATTGGTTTCCCAAAGCTGAGCTGGGTCGGGCACAGTCAGCTATCTGGGCTGCTGGACGGCTCGGTGGAGCCCTGACACCGCTCATAGTGGTGCCACTGGTACATGTGGTGGGCTGGCAGACTACATTTGGCGTACTGGGGTTGATTGGTATGGTCTGGGCTATAGTCTGGTATATGTGGTACCGGGACGAGCCGAGTCAGAAAGCCACTGTAGAGCCAGAGGAACAGGCGTTTATCGAAGCAGAACGGGTAGTCAGGCCAGGTGTACATACACTTTCGTGGGCGGCGATACGAGCCAACCGCAACCTCTGGGCGTTGATGGCCATGTGCCACCTGTTTTTTTACGGCTCCTATTTTTTCACCAACTGGTCGGCTACGTATTTTCAGGAAGGTCGGGGCATGAGTGAAGATCAATCCAAGAATTTCATTTCCCTGTCGTATTTTCTGGGAGCTATCGGCTGCCTAACGGGTGGCTTTGTAAGTGATTTGCTTACCAAACGGTTTGGCTTGAAAACGGGTCGTCGAGGTGTGGCTTTTGTGGGACTGGGACTGTCGGCGGTATGCTTTCTGTCTGCCGGACTTACGCCTGACAACCAGCTGTCGGGCTATCTGCTGGCTATATGTGTACTCACCAAAGATCTGGCCTTGCCCGTTGCCTTTGCTGTATGTGTAGACATTGGCAAGCAACACGCAGGTGTGGTGGTTGGCTCCATGAACTTTGCTGGACAACTCGGCGGACTCTTTATTACGCTGCTGTTTGGAACCATTGTACAGCATACTGGAAACTATAACTATCCGTTGTTTCTGATTGCCGGCTGTCTGCTGGTCAGTGCCGCTTTGTGGCTGGTCATAGACCCTACCAAACCGATCCAATCTCATTAAGAAGCTGTCTTAAAATAGTCTCAGAGTCGTTTTAGCATTAAATCAACAGCAATGATATAGATAAAATTCTCTGCACTAGCCGTGGTTTTCTCATAATCCTTGCTCAATCGTCTGTAAAAAAAGCCAGGCAAAACTTCACTCCACCACTCAACCAAGGGTCAGTACTACAAATCCCTGTTGGTCATCGGATCGTTTAACTACTTGCCAGACCCATCCCCACACGGCCTTTACCCATTCAATCAAGGGCAGACCTTCATAGCATCCATCCAGACAAGTTCGATACGACGAAATAAATCCGAAAGTAAGGGGTATGCAAAATTTTCAACTTCTAAGAATGTGTTTTTTTTATAAAAAAGGAAGATATTTTTCTACATATACTAAGTCAAACCCGCCATTCATCCTCTAAAAATAGCCATTTACTCATTAGCAAAAATAAGTACCTATATATTACGCATATTTGCTAGACAAACAAGGCATATTTCAGACAGTTTTTTTATTGACTCATAAGAAAAATTCATCAATCCATATTTTTTAAACTATTTTTCTTAAAACAAAGAGTTTTTTTCTGTATTCAAAACAATAGCTTTATAAGAAAAAAACATGTATACATGAAATGACCTATCTGTTTGGACAGATATTTGGTATGTATACGTGCCCTATGATGCAAGTTCTTTTTTTGGTCATTAGTGTATCTTCGAATTTTCTTTTTTTAGTTATGAACAAATACAGCTTTTTTGTCTATACACTGGTTGTGATCTGGTTGGATGTAAATCTGCCAATTTTTTAAAACCACTCCAGAGCTATTTTAAGACAGTTTCTTAGCTGTCCAAAAATACACAAATCTATCCTGTTTAGCATATAGATACTTTTCTTAAGATGAAAATATGCTGAAAAAGTTGTACGTCTGCGTGCACATGTACGCTGGACATGAAACAAATACATATTATTGTGCATTCCCTAACTAGTGCCAGTCAAGTGGTATACATGCAACATGCGTATCGGTTTGTCTGGAAATACCAGATCTCTCTAATCGGGAAGTTAACCCACAGCATTCGTAAACGAAGCTGTATTTTTTAATTTTTATTTATTTATCATCACCATTTTTTTAAAGAATATGAATCGTAAAACCGTAATTTTATCCGTTTTCCTGGGCCTTATTTTCTGGGTATCAGGTTTTTCCAATGCCTATGCACTCAATGTTTCTTTAGCAGGGCCAGAAACCGTATCTGCTGGCAGTACAACTGATTATACGTTTACTTTTGTGCAGGTCGTGTCGTATGCCCGTCCAGGCACTGCCACCATCACCCTATATGGAGGCGTATTTGTGTCTACCGGAAGCAACACTATGCAAGTATCTGCTGGAATAACCAACTTTCAGGTTTGTTGGTTTGGGTCAGGCGGAATATCTGTATTATACAACTACTTTGGCATGTATAACAACTATCCTTACTATGGATCGGTCAGCAAGACGGTTTCGGTAAGCAATAATGGCATACATTCCATATCCGACCCATCCGAAAATGCGGCAGAACAAGTTCAGTTGTTTCAGTCTGATGTAACACTAACCGACGAACAGTATCTGCGTGAGATAGCTAATAAAATATAAATAGAATAAGTGTTGCACTAGAATGGGGAAGTTTTCCTTATCAGAGGGATCTATCACCAGACAGGTACAGGCCCTAGATTTGTACCTGTCTTTTTTATGAGCCAGTCACGATCACGCCATTATGGTTTTCTTTGTTAGCCTCTGGCTATTTTTTAGTGGTTCGTTCGTTTGCCTGAGCAGCGTAGCTTAAGTAGTTAGTTTTTTCAAGGATGCAAAAGTAGAAAAAACCTTGTTTTTGTGGTATTTTGAGGCATATATACTGTCCTATGTGTTTTTTTGGGCGTATGTTGTACGCATGCATGCCTGCGTACGCCTCCTATTCTGCAAATATGTATCATTGCATCAGAGTTCTGTAGCAAATCACAAAGCAACCAGGCTGCATAAAAAGGTATAGGTTACAGATTTTCAGGCAGTTATTTTTTGCCAGACAGGTATCTAGGGAACGAGAATAAAATAATGTACACAAGTGAAATGATATTATCTTTGCCCTATGGCAAAGTTTTATGATCCAGCAACCGAAGCTCTGATGCAGTTGCATTACAGCCGATTATCAGAAAAAGATCGGC
>JACCDR012682126.1_pt1 | contig 35490 bp, 28 predicted proteins | sample 7446431 | NCBI WGS metagenome assembly JACCDR01 (sample SAMN15323443, study PRJNA562643) | freshwater metagenome | isolation source: river surface water | place: USA:Blue River Watershed | collected 2017-08-17 | reverse complement strand
ATTCGATTTTGCCAAGGGTGGTTTTGTGGGCGCCAGTAAACGCACCTTTTTCATAACCGAACAGTTCGCTTTCCAATAACGAATCTGGGATGGAGGCGCAGTTAATGGCGATAAACGGTTTGCCAGCGCGCGGGCTTTGTTTGTGAATGGCGCGTGCGAATACTTCTTTACCGGTACCACTTTCGCCCAACAGCAAGGTTGTGATTTCGGTGGGGGCAATTTTTTCCACCATGCGACATGCTTTTTGGATGGCATCTGAATTGCCAATAATGTCTTGTGATTTATAACCGGCGGCTTTTAATGCCCGATTTTCTGCTTCGAGCTCACTGAGTTTAAAGGCGCGCGCAACAATCACATTGAGCACATCAACATCGATAGGTTTTTGATAATAGTCATACGCACCCAGTGCGATGGCCTTGAGTGCGTGTTCAGTATCGGTATTACCCGTGATGACGATGACCTTTGTATCCGGTGCTTGTAACAAAATATCGGCTAAGCAGGCAAGCCCTTCAGAGGCATTGGTTGGGTCCGGTGGTAAACCAAGATCTAAGGTAACGACGGCAGGCTCGTAGCGACGAATTTGTGACAGTGCTGAGGCTCTATCGTCGGCAAACACCAATTCATAATCCGATAAACTCCATTTCAGTTGTTTTTGAATGCCAAGATCATCGTCTATGGCCAATAAGGTTTTCATAATTCACATTCCGTGTCTGAATCGAACTTTAGACTCATTAGTTTAAAGGAAGCTGAATGGTAAAGGTAGTCCCTTTACTTATCTTGCTTTCTACCAGCAATTGCCCCCCTAGATGCGCAATAAATTGCTGTGCGTCATAAGCGCCAATGCCCATACCGGCGTTGCCTTTGGTGGTATCAAAGGGTTTAAACAAGCGGTTTTTTATAAACTCGTCACTCATGCCACACCCCGTATCGCGGATGCTGATGCTTACCATGTTATCCTGCGTGTCGATCTGAAGCTCGACCTCGCCCTCATCGGGTGTGGCTTGTTGCGCATTATCAATTAAGTGAAATAACACGTTGGCAAAACGCTCACTATCCAGCTCCATCGCCACATCCACCTTGGTGTGCAGGCGTGGTGTTGGTTTTTGTTGCTGGCAACGCTCAGTGATCACCTGTTGGCAAAGGTGGCCGATATTGACGCGGCGGATCTGCTCATGGCTGCTTTGTTTATTGGTCAATTGGTTGAGCATGTGTTGTAACCGGCTTTGCATAGCCGCCATAGTGGTAAATGCATCATCAATAAATTCAGGATTGTGCCGGTGCCGCTGTGCATTTTTAAGCAGCATGTCGAGCTGTGCTTTGACGTTTTTTAGGTCATGCACGACGAAAGCGGACATTCGGCTGAAGGCCGCAAATTGCGCGTTTTCGGATAATTGTTGACCTTGTTCCAACATAAACAAATAACTCGAAATTTGTTCAGCAACCGCAGTGAGATAATCACGAAGTTCCCAATTTAAGCTCCGCCGTTCGTTGTCACTGCCTTTTAACAGGCAAAGTCCCCAAAGTTTATGGTGTTGTCGAATCGGCAAGTACATTTGAAATTGGGTTTGATGAACGCCTGCGGCGCATAACAGTTGGTTCACTTCAGCTTCATGACGATTTTCCATATCAAGCAGCCAGTGTTGCTGTGCAAAACGCTGCGGGTATTGTGTAATACACGCATGATCGGCATCGTTCAGTTGGATTTTACCCTGCGAGGCCAGTATCTGATAACCGTGGGGTTGGAAACGAAGCAACACTCCGTTGCTGTAACCAATCGCCTGACACCATGCTTTCAGGCAGATTGCATGGCTATGTTCGCTTTGCTGCGTGACATCTTTTAATGTTGTGGTGAGCTCGATCCATTTTTGCCGATAATCAAAGCTATTGGCGAAAAAGTGTTTCTCAATAAACACTTTACTGCGACGACGGATATGCTCGGATAACATTAAAAGTGCCAAGATGGCGCAACCGGCAACGATAAATACCGCTTGAATAAGACTGGTCCAATCGCCGCCGATATAAGATAAATAATACCCCACCAAACCGAGTAAGGATAAATAAGCGCCAGCACCTAGCAGCATCGAACTTTGCAGGACGATGTCTCGAGAGATATAAACACTGATAGACCATGCTTCAATGCGGCGGATCGCCAGCACTAGGATCGGTAACAGCACTAGATGGACATAACCACGCGCTTGCCAGGTTTGCAGATTTAATTTGCTGATTAAAGTGGCTTCAGAAAGTAAGTAAAAATCAAACAGTAAACTGCCGCCAAGCGCGACTGTGAGCCAAGTATATTGCCGCCGCATGTCACCTGCTTGTCGATACAACGCCTCGACCAAGGTGAGTAAAAGAATGGTTAGCATGAGACTGGCCAACAGCCACAAGGTTTTGGGGATAATATCCAACAGTGCAATCACCACCAGTACACAAGCGCCAATCAATACACTGCGAAGTTTGGTGGTTTGAATAATGGTGCTGAGCTGAAATTGTTTTGCACTCAAGGCCGAGATGAGAAAAAAAACCAGCACAGTTTTTTGCAGCAGCTCCACAGTGATGGAGATGGTGTCATGCAGCGGTTGGTAATTGGGTAAGCTTTGCAGTGCCGCCCAGATGGCACAAACTAAGCTGTAAAGCATCAGTAGTTGTTTCTGTGGGCTATGATGTTTAACCGTCAATAACAATGCCCAAAACAACAGATAGCCGATGGCCGCTAAACCAAAGCCAATTTCGCCGATGGGTAAATGTGCATTCATTGCGGCGCTTTCTCACGTAATTTGCTGATGTGCTGGATGGGGATGGCGTAGCTGATACCACTTGGATCGGAAAGCGCAGACTCTTTGCCCGCTTTTAAAAGCACCATATTGATAATTCCGATCACTTTTCCACTGTCGACCGACAGCACTGGGCTACCACTGTTACCGGGATAAGCGGTGGCATCCAGCTGATAAATCATGAATGGATCTCGTAGTTGTCGCACAGCGCGTGCGTCCAGTACTGAGGTATGTAGCGCAGGCAAAATGACCGGATTAACACTGCTTACCATACCTTGATGGGTGGTCGGGTAGAGCCCCAGGATTTGGCTAATCGGATAACCGGTAAATATCACCATAGCGCCCTCATCGAGCATGGGCTGAGGTTGTAATTCAAGAGCAGGTAAGGTTGCCGCAATATCGAGCAGTGCCATATCGTACTTTCGTTCGGTACGCATGGCTTTGATCGGGTGTATGACGGCAGTTTCTCCTTGGCCACTTACCACCACATAATGCTCATTTTGTGCGGTATTTAGTGTTTTTTGAATGACATGTTCGTTGGTTAATACTTGATGTCCTGGTGGCACCACAAATCCTGTGCCGACTAAGGTCAAACGCGGCGCCGTGTTCGGGTTGTATATACCTATAGCCACCACGCTCGGCTTGGTCTTTTTGATCAGTGCCGGAATAGGGTTGGCGTGTGTAACAAAAGACGTACCCAGAAAAAACAATAAGATAAAAATGTACCACGACGTCATGTTATAAGCCTCGCGCTTATTAAATAAAACTATTCTATACATATGTCGATTCTATCGGTAAACAATTTAGATAATTGTACAAAGATGCACCATACTCAGACGTTGTTGGCTGCATCATGGATGGTGAACCATGCACAGTTTGCGTACGTCGCTGTCAGAAACCTCGCCTTTTAATCGACATACCTCAACCGAGATCGTGCCTATTTTTTCCGGTGGTGGGACGCGATTGCCTTGCTATGTGGGGATATTAAATGCGCTAGAACAGCTTAACGTGGATTTTCAGCATCTGGTTGGTGTTTCAGGTGGCAGTATTGTTGCGGCTTTGCTTGCCGCCGGCCATGACGCTACACAGATTCAACGCTTAGTGATGGACACGGATTATCGCCAGTTTCGTAACTATTCGTTGTTTGAATTAATTCGACACGGTGGACTTTGCGATGGTAACCATTTTGAATCTTGGTTGGATCAGCAACTCGGAGGCAAAACCTTTAGCCAACTGCCTTTGGATTTATACGTGTTAGCGACAGATATCCGCAGTGGTGCAGCTGTGGTATTTAGTAAAGCGGCAACACCTCATACTAAAGTCTCTGTCGCTGTTCGCTGTTCAATGTCGATCCCTCTACTATATTCATTTAAGCGATATGGTGAGCAGCTTTTAACTGACGGCGTGATCCTTGCTGATGAGATTCTGCATCAAGATTGGTCAAACCGTGGACTGCCTGTCATTTGTTTTCGCTTACGAAGTCACAGTGTGACTCGCGCTCGAACAACACCGCGATTTTTTCCGTTGGTGCATTATTTTACGTTATTAACTCAGACGCTGATGAATGCGCTATCCCGCGACTACATTGCAACCCAATACTGGTCACAAACTGTGGTCGTTCATACCGATCCGATAGGTTCGGTTAACTTTAAACTCACCAAGGCGCAAAAAGAGTTTTTAGCAAGCGTTGGTTATGACACTACGTTGCAAGTGCTACAGCATAAAACCGTGCTGGCAGCAATTAAAGCATCGACCACGGTGAATGTTGAGCCATGGTCAGAGCATAAGAGTGAGGCTGCACACGCAGCGACCAGTGAATGTTTCTAAAAAAGCGTTTCAAAAATAATTAAATATGACTACACAAGAGCGACTCAACCGGGATGTGCCTGTATCGGCCGTTCTTATCCGAGGCAAGTATGAAAAACTTATCAAACTTAGCGAAAAAACCTTTGATCGGACCCATTGTGCAAAAAGCCATGTCGACACTGGCAAGCCATAAGGCTAAACAAATCACCGAACATTTTTCTGTCTATTTGCGTCCCACCGTGGCAAATTCGCCAGAGCTTAGAACCGCCGTGTATCGATTACGGCATAGTGTGTATTGCGAAGAATTACGGTTTGAAGAGGAAAAGCCCGATGCGATAGAACGCGATGAGTTTGATGCGCGCTCAATTCATTGTTTTGTTCGGCATCTCGCCTCACAAGCTCTGGCCGGCACGGTACGCTTAATTACATCGCCTGACCGTGCATCACCGCTGCCCATCGAGAAATTCTGCCGTGAAGCCATTAGTGATCCGGTGTTAAACCCTTGGTCGTTTCCGCCTGAGTTAGTCTGTGAAATATCTCGATTGGCGGTTCCGGCCAATTTTCGAAAACGCCAAATTGACAAATACGAAGGTAGCGCGTCTGGGGTGATTAATGAAGCTACATTTTCCTTTGATGAGTTGCGCTGTTTTCCTTACATCGCGATTAGTTTATATCTGTCGGCAGCCGTGATGTCACTCAAAACCGGGCGTGTACACGGATTTGTGATGATGGAGCCGCGGTTAGCGCGCAGCTTGACGCTGGTTGGGATCCATTTTAAGCCTATAGGCCAAACCATCGATTACCATGGCTTAAGAGCGCCTTATTACATTGATGCTCGGCAAATTAGGCCACAACTAAGTGCCGGCTTTCAGCGTTTGATGGATAGCATTGAGTATGAGTTGTTAAAAGATATCAATTTAAGCGGAAACTTTGAACAGCAGTTTTTCCAACAGTGTGGTTCAGACGAGGCAGCGTCGCTGATGCCTGGCGTCCGTGCTGCTGGAGATAACTAGAGTGAGTCCGCGTCCTTTTGATTATGAAGAAGCGTTTTCGCGCAATATTGGCTGGGTTACACCTGACGAGCAGCGGTACTTGCGTAACACTAAAGTTGCTATTGGTGGCTTAGGTGGTGTGGGCGGTGACCATGCCATTGTGTGTGCTCGGCTTGGCATCGGGCATTTTCATATTTCCGATTTAGACAACTATGATCTGGCCAATTTTAATCGGCAGGCAGGGGCGTCGATGGTCACCTTAGATCAACCCAAAGCCAGTGTGATGGAGCAGACGCTCAAAAACATCAATCCGACCGCCACCATCACCAATTTCTCGCAAGGGATTAACGCCGACAATTTAGAGGCTTTTCTCGATGGTGTTTCGATTTATATCGATAGCCTTGATGTATTTGCCCTTGATATTCGCCGTAAGGTGTTTCAGCGTTGTTATGAAAAAGGGATCCCATGTATTACCGCGGCACCAATGGGGATGGGCACCGCTATGCTGGTGTTTATGCCAGGGCAGATGAGTTTTGAAGAGTATTTTTGTATGCAAGACGTTCCTGTGGGCGCCGATGAAGCCCTCGCACAAAAAATTTTCAGCGAAAATGTGCTGCGTTTTGTGATCGGGGTATCGCCGTCGGTTCAACAGCGGCATTACTTGGTGGAAAAACAAGCCGTGAATTTTTTTAAGAAAAAAGTCCCATCAACCTGCATGGGTATTTCACTCGCCGCAGGTGTGCTCTGTACCAATGTTCTCAAAATCATTTTACAGCGAGGCGATGTCATTTGTGCACCGCATGGGCTGCATTTTGATGCCTATCGTAATACCTTACTGAAAACATGGCGGCCTTTTGGTAACAAACATCCACTGCAACGATTTATGTTTTGGTATGTAAAGCGCTTGTTAGACATGCCATAACCAACGCCGAGTGTCGTTGTTTGCCCGTTTAACGTCGAAACACATCCATTCTTGTTCACCTCGCCGTTGCGGTTGTTGTGCTGGCTAGGATGGGCGGCTAGGTTGTGGGCTTGCAGCCTTGGTTTTCCCTAGCTAGGTGGCACACCCATAACATGGCTAGCACAAACCATCCATGATTGCCGTGAGTGGCTAGCGTACGGCGTTGAGATGCTATATACCGGTGATGGTAAATATACAGCCTGGTGATTGTTTTTTACACGATATGACGCACATTGACATTATGTGTCAGCTTTTTTTGCACTCAAGGCCCTATCTTGGAGAAATGCCATTAAAAACAACGGTTTATTTTGTGGCATGCGTCTTGCTTTTGTAAACGGGTTCCGTATTGTTCCCAGTTTTACAGGAGAGTAAAAATGAAATTCAAGATGTTAGCGCTGGTCGCTGCTTTGGCATCTGGTTCTGTGTTGGCTCAGCCGATTTATTTTGATGTGGGCTCTAACTTTGGTGGCAACTTTGCCAATAAGGTTGCAGGCCCAAACACCACCGGTTGGATTGACTCGCTGCAGTATGTTTATACCTCAAATTCAACCTTTACCGACATCAATAACAACTCAACCTTTGATGTAGGTGATACAGTCTCCACCAAAGGTGGTGTGCTTGCTGATGGCTTTACCTTTGGTGCGGCCATGGGCTCCAACACTATTTCTTCATTGTTGCCAAAACAAATCGCCGGTCAGAGCCATAACGGCTTTGAAAACCCGTGGAGCATGACCTTTGGTTTTAATGACCTGCAAGGTGCTCTGGCTTACGATCCGGTAAATGGCACTGGTATTCGTTACACCTCTGGTACTATTTCTTTTTACATGTACAGTGTTGCGGCGCCAGTGACTGGCTTAGCGAGCTTAACACGTGTATTTGATATGGTGGTTACCGGTAGCGAATACAGCTCATCGGGTGGGTTTATCAATGGTTATTTAGCAAACTTCGGCACTGTCGCTTGGAACGGTGTGAATGCAGGCAATATTTTCAATACACGATTCCAAAATGGTTTAATGTCATTTGAAAATATTACCAAGACGCTGGATGCTGATGGTAAACCACGCAAAATTGAATTTGCCTTAGATTTCAACGGCAATCAGTTACGTCCAAACGTAACGTTTAATCAAGCGGGTGGCACTGCATCTGCGTCTGCCAACCACGATGGTTCAGTAGCGTTTAATGTGCAAGTGTCTGAACCAGCTTCGCTGGCGATGTTAGGTTTAGGCTTGTTAGGTCTTGGTTTATCGCGTAGCCGCAAAGCACGCAAATAAGCTGCGAGCGAAATAGCACATTGCTATAACGTACATGACTGATAAAAAAACCACCGCGAGGTGGTTTTTTTTACCACGGTCATAAGGGTTTGATGTGACTGTGACATCGCCATGAATTATTGATACAAATACATGTTGATTGGCGAGCAGGCTAGGGTATTTACATTCTGTAGTCGTAGCTTGCCGTCTGTCGCTGCAAGCTTTTTTGGGGTGGACTGCCAATATCGCGTGATACAACGCGATACTGGCAGTAAGCGCGGTGGGACTAAATTACAACCGTCCCGCCAAGGCTTCTTTGCGTTTTAGCAAGGTTGCATCGGTGGTTTTCACCTTATCCAAAAATAATGCTGCTTTGTCTTTGTCACCTAAGCCGAGTAGGGTTTCGATATAATTTAGCTGTACTTCGGTGTGGTCCGGACGGATTTGCAACGATTGCTCGAACATTCCACGCGCATCACTAAATTTGTTTTGTTTAAGCAGAATCATACCGTTGGTATCTAAGATATCAGGATGTTTCGGCGCTAATTTCAGTGCTTGTTGACCGTAGGTTTCGGCGTCCGCGAATTTACCGGCGTTGGCGTGTAAATAGGCCAAGTTATTGAGGGCTAAGATATGATTGGGATCTTGCTCTAATACCAACTTGAAGTTTTCAATCGCTTGGTCCGGTGCTGAGCTAATCAATAAATTTCCGTACATGGCGACAATATTGATTTCTTTGGGCTCCGTGGCTAAATGCTGGGCCAAAAACTCCCGTGCCTTGGCATCGCCTTGGGTGAATTGGTACATATTGGCAATCAACAGCGCTGTTTTTGGTGATTTCACCTTGGCATAGCTGTCCAAGTAGACCTTCAGGGCTTCATCATAACGTTTGGCGGTCGCAAGCACACGGCCACGCAGATATAAAGTATCTGCTTTGGTTTGCTCTGCCGCGGGTAGGCCGTCGAGTAGGCTCAAGGCTTTGCTGGTGTCGCCATTTTCAGCATACAGCATGATGGCATAGCCTTTGAGTGGTAAGTCATCTGGCCGTTGCTTCATCAGTTCATCCACCAACGGCAGCGCGTTCGGTAACTGTCCATTGGCCACCCATTGCTTGGCCAATAACAGCTTGGCTTTATCGCTAAAAGACTGCTTTTTGACCCAATTTTGTGCTTCGGTCAAGGCTTGTTGTGTCTGTTTCAACTGCTCATGCGCATCAATTTTCAACAACCAATATAATTCAGGCGCTGTCGCTTCATCCGCTTCGAGGGGTTGGATCAAGGGTAAAATTTTCGCGTGTTGATTAAGATCGGCGTAGACACGACCGAGTAACAAGCGCAAAGGTACGTTTTCTTTGCGATCCGCCAGTCCTTTTTCGATGGCCGTCACCACCTTAGCGGCATCGGCGCTTTGTCGACTCAACGCATAGAGATTTTCCAGTGCTGGCACAAAATCACTTTGCGTGTCCACAATCAACCACAGTGATTTTTTGGCCTCTTCGGGTTTGTTATCCAGCATATCGAGACGTGCTTTTAACAGCAGGGCTAAAACGTCTTTCGGGTTGGCCGCTAAGGCCTTAGCAAGCTCCGTTTTGGCTTTGTCGGCGTTATCTTGCAGTAAAGCGGTGTATGCCAAAATAGCATGACCTAATGCTTTACTACTGTCTTTGGTTAACCAGATCTGCGCCGTTTGTTCCGCTTTAGCGAATTCACCTTTACCTAGGTAACCCATGACCAGTAAATAGCGGTTTTGATCGATAGAGGGATCCAATTTGACCGCTTGTTCCAAGTCGGCAATGGCTTTTTCTTTGTCGGCGAAATTCAGCTGCAGCATACCCAGCACGGCCATATTATTGGCGTTATCAGGTAAGCTTTTTTCTAAGTGTTCGACCAATGCCTTCGCTTGCTCGGTTTTTCCTTGTTGCAACAGGCGATAGGTCGCGCTTGACAACAGTTGGATATCCGCCTCTGAGGCAGGTTGCGCGGTCAACATGGCTTGAGCGCTATCGGTTTGGCCTTGTTGTAATAACAGCGTGGCGTACAGTTTTTGGATCGGCGGGAAGGCGCCCAGTTGATGTTTGACCGTTTCAAGATGAGCCATGGCTTGCGAATTTAAACCTTGCCCGACAGCGGCCAGCGCCGCCAGGATCCGCACGTTGACGGCATCCATACCATTACTAATCGCTTTTTCCGCGCGTTCTTTGGCTTCGGCGTAGTTTTTCCGCTCATATTCAATCATGGCTTTAATAAAATTCGCCATCGGCTGTTCGGGGTAGGCTTTTAACAGCGGTAGAATAATTTTGTCAGATTCATTGGCAAATTTTTCTTGGATCAAGACTTCAGCCAACAACAGCTTGGCGATATTCGAATTTAGATTTTTGGCGTTGTATTGGGTTAAGCTTTTAATCGCCTCACCTTTGCGATTGGCCACCAATTCAATTTTACCTTTGAGCAATAAGCTGTCGGTGTAAAGCACACTGTTCTCTGGCAATTTCGCCAGCAGCTCAAGCGCTGCCAGGGCTTCATTGGCCAATAATTTTTCCAATGCGCTGGCGACCAGTTTGACGTCATGCGGCTCCGTGAGGGTTAACAGCGGTGCCAAAGGTTCAGCAATAGCGTTGAGCTCACCTTCATCCAGCGTTAACCACACGCGGTATAAATCATAATAAGGTTTAATCGACGCCAAGGCCGGATTGTTGACATCAATGACCTTACTGTCAGGTAGTTTTCCAGCGAGGTAAGCGGCTTGGATCAGGGGAAGCGCGATATCTTGTATCGGAGCACCATCGGTAAGGGCTTGTAAAAATTCTTTTTCTGCGGCCAAACCATTGCCGGTTTGCAAATAGATAGTGGCGAGCATGCTACGCGCTTTAAAATGTGTCGGTGCATCTTGCAGGGCTGCTTTTAACTCAATCACCGCAGAATTATATTGTTTTTGTTCGATAAAACTTTCTGCTTTTAATACGCTTTGTTCTGGGGTCGAACCACCACAACCAGCTAAAAGCAAAGCGAAGGCCACACTTGAAAGGACTAATTTTTTCTTCATTGTAATTTCCATGTCAAAAAGCGAAACCTGAATCAGGCAGATACTGACTCGTTGTTTATATGTTAGGCCGCGGCGAGTTGCTGCTGCACATAATCAATAAGATGTTGTACTTGTTTAAATAATTCAGCAGATATGTCGTCATCATCAAAGGTAATACCAAATTGTTCTTCTAATAATGTGATGATGGTGAGAATGCTGCTGGAATCGAATTCTGGCAATGCGCCAAGCAAAGCACTTTGCGCCGTAATTGGGTGCTGCAAATTTAGTGCTGCAGTAATAGTGGCAATGACTTGTGCCGAGATATCCATGACGTCACCTCTGGTTATGCATCTGAATGTGGTGGCGGCGTCAATGCCGCTGGTTGATTATGTCATAGCTATCTGGCTTGGGAAATCGCTGATTACGCCATTTGTATGTTTTGTCATGATGTTCATCGACCGCGCATTCGTTATTCATAGCTTTGGTTTGCTCGCGCTGACGGCGGCAGTGTTCAAGGCGAAGATCGCTGCGCTTTGTAAGATCGCTGCGCTGTTGCAGATCGCTGTGCTGTGTAAGATCGCTACGCTGAGAGTCGAAGGTGCTGCGCTAGATAGGTGTCGCCTTCGCATTGCGGCAACCCCCGAACCTTGTGGCTAGCAGACCAAGGATTTAAAGGTCTATAACAGACTGAATCAGTTATACATTCCCGTATTAGCATCCTCTCTGAGGGTAGGAACGACCTAGGTTTCGTAGTATGCTAGGCCAATAAATGGAAAATAATTCACCGCTTGTGCAAGGAGGGCGCTGTGTTGCAGTCGATTGATCAGTTATTGACCCAGCATGCTGTGTCTGCGCCACATCGTATTCTGCTCGTGGCTGACCAACAACATTATGAAGCGCTCGTGCTCGAAAATGTTCGACGTCATGTAACTGCGTTGTTATGGCAGCGCGGGATCCGTGCTGGCGATCGTGTAGCTATTTGTATGCCAAAATCCGTCGAAATGGTGTTGGCCATGTTGGCTATTGCTCGGCTTGGCGCCATCTTTGTGCCTATCAACCCAGCCTCGGTTGGAGCGCAAATTCAGCATATCGTGCAGGATTGTCAGGCGAGGTTGTTGATCTGTGACGCTATTCGGCAAGATCGCTATTTGACGGCGGCACCTTTCAATGATGAGCGGCAAGCGCCCGTAAGCGCTGCAGAAACATGGGTGTTGGATCTGCAGCCCGCGTTAGCGCAAGCGCGTGCGAATGCGTCGTCTATTCCCACAGTAGCTTCGCCGATACCACAGTCCGCCACAGCTGCTTATTCGCAACTCGATGTGGTCGATGAAGATCCGCAAGTGGCGGCTATAGTGCCACAGCTGAGCGATATTGCCGCCTTGTTGTACACCTCTGGCAGCACGGGTAAACCTAAAGGTGTGGTGCTCAGTCAGCACAATCTGCTGCTGGGGGCCCTCAGTGTCAGTCAGTATTTAGCCCTGTCGGCCACCGATCGGATATTGGCGGTTTTGCCGTTTAGTTTTGATTATGGCTTAAATCAATTGTGGTCCGGCTGGCAGGTTGGCGCGTGCGTGGTGCTGCTGGATTATTTGTTGCCGCAAGATGTGATGCGTGCCGTGCGCGAACAACAGATCACAGTGTTGGCGGCAGTGCCGCCGTTATGGTCGGCGCTGGTCCGATTACGTTGGCCAGAGGATGCAGTCGCGCAGCTGCGGGTGTTAACCAATTCAGGCGGGCACGTCGCACCGGTATTGGCAGATAGCATGACGGCGTGTTTCCCACACAGTGACATTTATTTAATGTATGGCTTAACCGAGGCGTTTCGGTCGACCTATCTGCCACCATCGGAACTACAGCGCCGACCCACGTCGGTGGGCAAAGCGATCCCATTTGCGGATGTGCTGGTGCTCAATGCGCAAGGTCAGCCCTGTGCACCTTTTGAACATGGTGAGTTGGTACATCGCGGTCCCTTGGTGGCGCAAGGTTACTGGCAAGCACCAGAGTTAACTGCCCAACGTTTTCGACCGGATCCTATGCAGCCACAGGCGGCGATACCTCGGCTCGCGGTGTGGTCCGGCGATACGTTTTACAAAGATGAAGATGGCTATTTGTACTTTGTCAGCCGGCGGGATGACATGATTAAAACGCAAGGACACCGTGTGAGTCCCACGGAGATCGAGCAGGCGGTACTAGCGTTATCTTCCGACATTATTGATGTTGCTGCCATTGCGGTCAACGCAGGCCCTGCCGATAGTCTGCTGGCGGGGCAGACCTTGATCGCGGTGATTTACAGCGCCAGCACCGAACAATCACATGCACAATGGTTGTCGCAATTGCGTGCGCAGTTGCCAGGCTATATGCTGCCTCGCTGTTTTATTGCCTTACCGGCGTTGCCGAAAAATGGCAACGGTAAAATTGATCGGCACGCGTTAAAACAGCAATTTGCCAATGTATTACTTGAGGGTACGCCGTTATGAGTTCAGCGCAGCATTGCCAGCGTATGTGCGATTTTTATCCTGCATCGACCGACCGGCGGCTACGTATTGCCGGCATGACGATCGCACAAATTAGCCAATTGCTGCCGGCAGGGCCATTTTATGTATACAGCCGCGCTGTGATCGAACAAAAGATTACCCAGTGTCGCACCTATTTGCCGGCAAAAATAAAACTGCATTACGCGGTAAAAGCCAATCCGTATTTGCCTGTCGTGCATGCCATGCGGCATTGGGTCGATGGCTTTGATGTGGCATCCGCAGGTGAATTGCTGCTGGCATTACAAACGGGCATGTCGGCTGCAGAGATTAGTTTTGCCGGCCCTGCCAAGACCGATGCTGAGCTAAAAATCGCCGTTCGCGCAGGTGTGCAGATCCACGTTGAATCTTTGCTTGAGCTTGATCGTGTGGAAACGATAGGCGTGTCACTTGGTGTGCGGCCGCAGGTATTGCTGCGGGTCAACCCGGATTTTAGCTTAAAAGCATCAGGCATGCAGATGGCCGGTGGTGCCAAGCCGTTTGGAATCGACTTCGATCAAATCGTCGCGTTGCTGCCACAGCTTGCCAAGCGGGCGATTGATTTTTGGGGGTTTCATATTTACTGCGGTTCGCAAAATTTAAATGCCAGTGCTATTGCGCAGATGCATGATTTAACCTTTGAATTGATCACCACACTTAAAGCCCTGTGCCCAGTCCCCATCCGGAAGGTCAATATCGGCGGTGGTTTTGGTGTGCCTTATTTTGCGCATGAATCGGCACTTGATCTACCCGCAGTGGGCGCACATTTGCACCAACTCTGTGAGCGTTATGCGGCGCAGCTGGCGGCTATCGAATTGGTGATTGAATTAGGACGCTACTTGGTGGCAGAAGCTGGCGTTTACGCCTGTCAAATTCAGGATATAAAAGTATCGGCCGGTAAAACGTTTTGGTGCTGCCAAGGAGGATTGCATCACCACTTAGCCAACTCGGGCAATTTTGGCCAAGTGCTGCGGAAAAACTACCCGGTCGCGGTGGCCGATCGATACCTACAATCTGAAGCCGAGCAAGCGGTCACTGTGGTTGGCCCGTTATGCACGCCGCTGGATATAGTCGCAGAACAAATGCCGTTGCCACCGGCGCAGGTCGGTGATTGGATTGTGGTGTTTCAATCGGGGGCTTATGGTGCGTCGGCGAGTCCACAAGCGTTTTTGGGCCATCCGCCAGTGCATGAAATTCTGCTGTAATACATTGACCGCACGGCGGCAATTCACGAAAAGCGTAGATATAAACACCTACGTCCATCCATGATGCTCGCCTCAGCTGGTGCTGGCCTCAGTCGCTACTGAGATGGTGACGCGAAGCGGAGACCACAAGACCTGAAAGTACATCGGCCAGCTGCACACTTCGCGCTTGTCGGCTAAACAGCTGCTGGCGCTGAGCAGGTGTCAGTGGATGCGGAATGATGGGGACTTGTTGTTGCCGACACCTAAGCCAGTGTCTGAGGATCGATTGTATCTCTATGCTATACCAGCCACTAAAACATTGCGCGATCTGCTGACAGCGCCGAGCCGTTGCGCTTTGCGTTGGGCATATCGCCAAGACAGGCGCTTCGGCTTGTAAGTAATCATAGAGTTTGGCTGGAATTTGGTAATTAAAGATTTCCCCTTGGATCAAGAGATTCGCATCCGCAGTTTGAATTTCCTGCATCGCCGCGACATGAGAGACACTGGGTAAAAATTCAACCAGCGCCGCGATGCCGGCCTGCTGCAGGTGCGGCATAAAACGTTGTCCGTCGCCAGCTCCGCGAAAGCGCAGTACAAATGTTTGCTCATTAACAATGCCTTGCTGTTTTAGTTGGGCGAGTGCCTGAAACAGCGCGGTAGGATCACGATGACCATCGTACAAGCTGCCACTGTAGAGCAACACAAACCGACCATCGACCAGCCGCTGTGCTGATTCTTTCTGTACATGTGCAGATAAGCGTGAGAAGCCATTTTCAATCACATGCAGTTTTTCTGCCGGCAACGTGGGATAAAGCGTGCGGTACAAATCGCGCGTTTCTTCACTGACAAAACAAAGAGCGTTAGCACGAGTGACGATTTTTCGTTCCAACCAGCGGGTAAAGGCGTTGCCGTGCTGATACCCATGGTGATAATGGCATTGCAAAGGATCGCGAAAATCAGCAAGCCAAGGCAACTTACTCTGTGTCGCCAGGCGGTGCGCCACCAAATGTGCGGTTAAATAGGGGTAGCTTGACCAAATGCAATCCACATTAAATTGCTGGATCAGTTTTTTGCCCTGTGGAATTGCACTAAAAAGCCATGGCCAGTAACGATCCGGAATGGTAACCACGCCAGGATAATGACCGGCGACTTGAAATAGATGATTACTGGTCATCGCATGGGTACGGCAGACATAGGTGGCCAGTGCCGATGCGTCCTGCTGATCCGTATCAAGTTGTTGATACACATTCGGTGTTGTGGTTAACACTATGACTCGCCAACCTTGCGCCATCAGATCTTGTGCAAAACTTTGAATGCGATGCACACCAGAGCTTTTGGCGGGTGGAAATTCGACGGTAACCATCAGCAGCGTTTTCGGCGGTGCCGAGTTGACAAGGTTCATATCCGATACCGGCGGTTGTTTTGACTGCAGCGGCGCAGTTTTAGCCGGTAATGGTAGCGACTCAGACGTATGAACTTTATCCATCGTGGCTTGAGTTGGTGCTGACGTTTGCTGTTTATGTTTTGCCACGCCGTCCACGCATGTCATATTCAGATCCTTTTGTGCTGCACCTCGGCGGGTATTGACGGTTCGTCATGTCCTAAATGATGCGTGTTTGTTCGGCGCACCAAGGGGCGTAGCCAATGAAAAATACGATGTTCAACTAAACTATTTGCAACCAAGCGTAGGGCAAATCGTCCAACATGACTATCCCACGGGGTAAATCGCTTTAATTGAAATGGGCATTGTTGTTGCGGTTGCGTCAAGCCCCAATCGGTGGCGAAGGCGGCAACAAACCCCAGCTTTTTTAACATAGTTACATGATTTTCACCATAGTCAACGGTCGATTTACCATTGGGGTAGGCAAAAAACAGCACTGGCTGCCCGATTTCTTGCTGTAAACGGCGCTGACTGTCGGCGATTTCGGTAAATGCGGTGGCATCACCTTCTTGACTTAGGATGGGGTGATGGATGGTATGTGCACCGATCGTCATCCCCGCCTGTGTCATCTCTGCCAATTGTGCGCCATTCACAAAACACCAAGGTGGATTTTGTCCAGGACAGGTCTGCTGCTGCAGTTGTGTTAAGGCACGTTGTCGCTGTTGCAAAGGTTGATATTTCAGCCATGTTTTGAGTTTTTGCAGCTGTGCTGCGCGGTTGCCGCTGGCTGCTGCATCCAAGGAAAAACGTAATGTATCAAACTGGAGCTGTATGTTGCGATCGGCGCAGGCATCTGTACAAAACGCGAATAGATTCTCCCACAAATAGCCATCATCCAAGCCGACGGTGGTAATAAAAAAGGTCGCGGTCAACTTATAATGTTGCAGCCATTTAAAAATAGTATCGTAACAATCCACGTAACCATCATCTACGGTGATGACCACGGCGTTGGCGGGCAAGCGTTGTTGTTGGGCCAGGTGCAATGCCTGTGACACACTGAGTACCTGAAAGTAGCGCTGGAGCACAGCCAACTGCGCGACAAATTCGTGCTCAGACAAAGCATTGCCTTCAACCGGTACCGGCAGTACGCGATGATAGTTTAATGTAGAAAAACTGGCACCATCGCTGCACTGGCGCTGCAGCCAGAGTGCGATGTTCAGCAGTAAGCGATACCCTAACGAAAGTTGTTTCACTGCGCTCGATTCCTTGTGCCATGAATGCCGGCGAGTGCCTGACCAGGTGTCGGTTTGACGACCTTAAACTCAATCACATAAACCAAGGCAATGATGATATATAACAGATCAAAATAGGCGAGACTGACCGCCGCCCCAGACACCAGATAACTAACCAACGCGACCAGCACCATGGCACTTAAATAGGCCATGGGGTGTTGCTTATCTTGCCGATAGAGTTGTCGCCGTAAGCGGCGAGCCCGTAAAAACGTCAGACCACAAATACTCATAAATAAAATAAAGCCCACATAGCCATGATCGCCTAGCACTTGGAAATAAATGCTATGTGCGGCTTTGGCTTGTGGAAACACAATATGACTGGTATCAATGATGTGGTTATAGTGGAATCGGGGATCGTAATAGTCCCACACGGGCTGGAATTGACCGGCTTTAAAACCGCCGCCGGTGAAATTATCAGATGCAATCGCGACGGCTTGTTTCCACGCCATCACGCGGCCCAAAAATGACAAATCATCTTTGGCATTATCAATGGTCGACATCCGTTGATACCATTCTTCGGGCATAAAATTGAGCCCCACCACAATGATGGCGCCCAGCAAAAGGCTGTACATAAGCTTCTGCTTACTTTGAAACCAGAAGTATAACCCGATAACCGCTAATCCAATAAAACCACCGCGCGAGTTTGAACCCAGCACCGACAAAATACAAAGCAAAATGGTAGCCATTAGCGCCAAGCGGACCAGTTTATGTTGGGTAATAAACAGCAAATAAGCAACCAACGGGATCGTCATATTGATCCCCACTGCTAAATCGTTTCGATCGCCCAAGATGTGCCCTGGCATGCCTTCAAGAATGTGACCACCACCGGATAAAATATATTTCAAGCCCTCGATACAGGCGTAAGAGCCAATCGAGAGTGCGATGGCCCATACCACCGTATTGATATGGTTATCGGTACGAATAATCGCGATGGCAAAGAAATATAACATGCAGATTTTTAAAAATTCGATCCAGTCCGCCCAGACTAATGCCGGTATCGACAAGGTGGTGGCAGAGGTTAGACATGTCCAACACAAAAAGATCAAGATAAGCCAGCTGGTCAAATCCCAACGGGTTTTTGGCTTATCACTCATCAAAAAATAACCAAGCATAGTCACGCCGGCGATGAGTAAGTTGTAACGAATGCTGGCAGCAAAACCAAATACCCAGCCTTTGGGATAGAACATCGCGACCCACAGCCACATCGCGATACCAATAAATGGGCGACGGATACAAAAATAAAAAATGACGATAAAACAAAGTAAAAACACCAGATCACGCATGGTTTGAACCTCGCGGCTTGGGCGTTTTCTGCGTTTGCGTCGATACGGCGCTTATGGTTGAAGACGGGGTGCTGTTTACAGCGTTGGTTGCGGTGGCATCATGGGGGCGCTGTGGCCGATGAGCCTGTAGTTTGGCATCGAGCATGGCTTGTTGTGCCGCTTTTGCCTGTTGTTTTTGCGCCGCAATATCGGCATTGTCGATCTGAAATGCCCGATAACAGAGTCCACAAATAATGATGAGATTAAGTGTAAACAGTAAACTTTCCATCTAGCCCGTCACCTTACTAATGACATAGCGATATTTGCCTGATGCTTCGGCGGCAATACTGGGGAGCAAGTGGATCTCCACCGTCACGTCGCTGCCAAGTCGAGCTTGCATGCCATCCACGATTCGTTCGGCATCAGTAAACTCGATGTGATCCTCTATGACCAGCTGCACTTCAAGCTTGGTTTTACTGTGTTGGATGATTTTGAAGTTTTTGATGCCTTGCAGTTCGCGGATCACATAAATAAGCGCCAAGCCATGCATCATGGTGCCATTGCTGGCCACGACAAAATCGGTGCTTCGGCCTTCAAGGTTAATCAGTTGCGGTAAACCGCGGCCACAGGCGCAGGTGGCGTGGCTGATGGCCGCGATATCACCGGTACGATAACGTACAAACGGAAAATCGGCGGTGGCCAAATGCGTCACCACAATTTCGCCTTGAACACCTTCGGGTACTGGATTGCCTGCGCTATCGATAATTTCCACAATAATATCTTCGGCACTGATATGCATAGCCCCCTGCGGACACTGATGGGCAATAAAACCAGCATCACGACCGCCATAGCCGTTGGCCACGGGTGCTTGAAATACCTGTTCAATCAGCTCGCGTTGATACGGATAAAGCCGCTCTGAGGTGACAAAAATAACGGCGATGCCACAATCGGTCATATCGATATGATGCTGCTGAGCGGTTTGTGCAATAAGATGAAACACCGAAGGATAGCCGAATAACATGCGGGGGCGCTGCTGCCTAATTTGATGAATAAATTCAAGCAAGCGCGATTCGGTGAGGTCAAATGCCGGGATCAAGGTCGAGCGAAACAGCCGGTCACGCCATAACTTGACGCGGTCTTGTTTATTTAGCTCTATGGGTGAACCCCAAGCGACGATTTCTTTATCGCCAATATCGACATTCCACCAGCGCGTGGCGCGCCATTTGGCTGCAACATCGTGCGACACGCGGGCTTTGCCAAGTAAAAACGTCAGCGGTTGGCCACTGGAGCCGCCGGTATTAAAGCGCTGCAGTGGCGCCGCGTCATCCGCTTTGAGCTGGTCAAATTCAGCGCGGATCTCTGCCTTGGTTAAAAAGGGTAGCAGGGTCAAGTCTTGCACGGATTTAATATGATCGGCAGCCCAGCCTTGGTCGGCAAATAGCCGGCGATAATAGGGTACATGGCGGGCAATATGCTGCATAAACTGCTGTAAGCGCTGGTTTTGTAACTGGAGCAGCTGATCGGTGCTTAACCATTGGCTTTGCTCTAAGCGCTGGCGAATACGGACGCTCTGGTGCTTTTTTAATGCTTCATGTAACGGGAACAAGATGCGGCTGACCAATCTTGTATAAAAAGGCACGTGGTTGGCGCTGTGGTTGGTACTGCTCCGTGCTTGCATGTTAAACCTCCTTGTCGCGTGGCGTTGCGGCTGATGTTGGCACGGCGGGTGGCGGCATTGTCACATCTTCGTTTTGATGTGGCTGGCGATACAGCTGAAACAACGTCTGACTTATTTGCGACCAAGCAAATTGTTTGGTTTTGTCTAGGCCCCCGTCAATCAAACGCTGACGCAGCCTTGGCTGTTGCACGAGCCGCAAGGTGGCAGCAACCAAAGCATGGGCATCATCAGGCGCTATCAATAACGCTTGTTGTTCATGGGTAACGAGATCTGGAATACCACCAACGTGAGTACTGATGACAGGCACACCGCACGCCATGGCTTCAATCACCGAGTTTGGGCTATTGTCGACCCGACTTGGATTCCAAATGATATCGGCACTGCGGTACAAGTTTGCCATGGCATCCGTATCTAACCGTCCTAAAAATACCACGTTATCCGTGAGTTCCAGCTGTGCGGCCAGCTGTTGCAGTGATAACAGTTCTGGGCCAGAGCCGGCAATCGACAAACGAGCCTTTGGCCAGGTTTGGCGCAGTAGTGCCAAAGCCTGCAATGCGGTATCAATACCATAAATGGCTTCAAGGTTGCGTGTCACAATAATGTGTAACGATGCAGTCGCGGTCATGGTCGCAGCTGTCGGGCTATCGACGGCGCCATCATCGACCGATAGCTGCACGGGAGCCGTGTCCGCGTGACAAGCCGCCGGATAAAACTTACTGTGATCAAGTACGTTTGGGGCTATCACAGCGCGAATACCATACTGTGCAAACACCCGCTGCAGATAAGGCGATGGTACGACCACGGCAGAGCAGCGCGCGATGCTCGGCGCGACAAATCGCCACTGCCGCTGAAAAAATGTCTCGGCATAGCCACCGCGATAATTCAGTACCACAGGCTTTTTCAAAAGATGGGCCACCCAAATCGCGGGTGCGGCGAACAAGTGCCACGACCAGCCTGAGTTTGCCATGATGTGCACCACATCGACCTTGGCCAGTTGTTGACGCAAGGCATTCACATAAGGGATGAAGCGAACCAAGGCTCGAAACCCTGGGATCTTACCGCACCATGCCGGCCGATAGGGGGCATTCACGGCGATCAGCGCCACCTCAGCTCCGCTTTGTTGCAGTAGCAACCGAAGTTGACGTGTTTGGTTCGCCATGCCGCCTGCCGGGGGCGGGATCGGGCCGACCAAACCTATCCGCATGCCAGAAAAATCAGCGCTCATGCAACGGCCTTTGACGAGGTTGTACTTTAGTATTAACAGTCAACGCTTGGTAAAGAGGTGCATACTTTGCTACCGATACGGTCCAATTACGCTGCGTCTCGACAAATTCGCGGCCTTGCGCAATGAGCGTCGGCCAGAGTTCGGGTTGTTGCAGCAGACGGATGGCCGCCTGTGCTAACGCATCGACATTGTCACTTTGGCATAGCCAACCGGTGTGGCCATGACTGATCAGTTCACGATGCCCGCCGATATCCGAGGCAAGTAACAATTTGCCCTGCGCCATAGCTTCGAGGGGTTTGAGCGGGGTGACCAGCTCGGTGAGGCGCATGGACTTGCGCGGATATACCAATAAATCGAGCACGCTATAATAGCGATTCACGTCCTGATGTGGCACTCGCCCAGGCATGATCACCACAGAGTCTAATCCCAGCTGCTGCACTTGCTGGCGGATGGCGTCGGCTTGTGGGCCACCGCCGACCAACAGTAAACGAGCGTTGGGGATTTGCTGCACAATAGTTGGCATCGCGGCCACCAAAAGATCGAGACCTTCATAGGCATAAAATGAGCCGATAAATCCCAGCACGACACAATGCTCTAAGCCCAACTCGCGCGCGAGTGCGTGATCTTTTTGTGTAATCATTGGGAATTGCGACACATTGACCGCATTAGGAATGGTGGTAATACGCTCTGGCGCTATACCGCGGGCAACGATGTCTTGCCGTAGGCCGTCACAAATGGTAGTGACGGCATTGGCACGTTTTAACACATAGCTTTCCATGGCGCGTGTTAGGCGATAGCGCAGATCACCTTCTTGGCAGGTGCCATGATCCACAGCCGCGTCTTCCCAAAAGGCGCGGACTTCATACACCAGCGGCAAGCCGGTTATTTTAGCCGCGGCCAAGGCCGCTAAACCGTTTAATGCCGGCGAATGGGCATGGATCACATCGGGCTTTTCCAATGCAATGGCCTCGAGGATACGATCTCGCATCGGGGCGATAAGCGCCAGTTGATTGATGAGTGGTAGTTTGGCCATCCAGCCCTGTGGCTGTTGGCTTCGGTAAAAACGTAAACCATCCACCTCGTCGATACTGGCGTGTTGATTGCCATGCTTGGGGCTGGTGACATGACAGGTTTGATATCCCATCGCGGCCTGCTGCCGTAAAATGGCGAGCGTGCGAAAGGTGTAACCACTGTGCAGCGGGATGGAATGGTCCAACACATGTAAAATTTTCATGAATACGCCTTAATCCAACGCCAAGAAGCCATCAAACATCATCAAGGTCCAGAGTGACGCGCTATGATCGCGCACACCACTGAGATGGTCATTGACCAAACGATGCAACTGCTCAGGGGCAAAAATACCACTCTCCAGCATGCGTGTGGATAACACGCTATCGCGCAATTTTTGCTGCAAGGGACCACGTAACCAAGTGGCCATGGGGACCGAAAAGCCCATTTTTTTACGGTACATCACATCATGTGGGAGATGAGCTTCTAATACTTTTTTCAGTGTGAATTTACCCTGCCCATGCTGCAAATTTGCGCCAGATTCAAGTTTAAACGCCCACTCAATAAAGCGATGATCAAGAAAAGGCACCCGCACTTCTAATGAATGCGCCATAGAGGCACGGTCAACCTTTGTCAGGATATCCCCGACTAAATAAGTTTTAAAATCAAGATATTGGATCTGCTTTAGTGCATCAAGCTGTGAGGTCTTTGCCGCATGGCGACGAAATACCGCCAATGAGTTGTAGCCTTGCAGGCGTTGTTTAAACTGCGGCGAGAATAATTTTTCCCGTTCATCACGCCGTAAAATCGCAATCGAATTGTGATAGCCTTCCACTGCATCCATTGCCATCGATTGAAAAGTCGTCTTACCGCGTAAAAACTTGGGAGCCCAATCCAGTTTTGGGTACCAACGCCCAAGCGGGCCAAATACGGCTTGTCGCACACCGAGCGGGAGCAAATCGCGAATTTTTTGCTCATGCAAGTGCATGTTATAGCGACGATACCCCGCAAATAGCTCATCACCGCCATCACCAGACAGCGCAACTGTGACATGTTTGCGCGCCATCTGACACACACGATAAGTTGGCATGGCCGAGCTATCGGCATAAGGCTCATCGTATAGTTTTGGAATTTCGTCAATGAGATCAAAATCTTGCTGACTTACGATCGAGACATGATGTGCCGTTTTATACCGATCCGCCACTTGCTGGGCAAATTCGGTTTCGTTAAATTGCGGCACATCAAAGCCAATAGCACAGGTATTCACCGGATCGGTTTGCAACTGCGCCATCATGGCGACCACGGCGCTGGAATCGACACCGCCGGATAAAAAGGCGCCAAGCGGCACATCGGCCACCATCCGAATGCCGACCGCTTCGCGTAATCTATCGATCAGCTCTTGCTCGGCGGTGCTGGTGTTGACATCGTTTGCCCATTGGGTAGGCAGATCCCAGTATTGCTCAGGCGTGGCCAGTGGCATCCCACGGCGTACCAGTAGCCGATGGCCAGGCTCTAGTTTGTAGCTGTGCTGATAAATCGTATGAGGTTCAGGCACATACCCAAAGGTGAAATAGTCTTCAATGGCGCTATCGCGTAGGGTTTTATCAAACTTGGGGTGCTGTTTTATGACTTTGAGTTCGGAGCCAAACAGCAATTCTCCATCACCGACCACAGAGTAAAACAGCGGTTTTACGCCTAGACGATCACGTGCTAAAAATAGGCAGTCTTGCCGTTCATCCCAAATACCAATGGCGAACATGCCGCGTAAATGATGCACGCAATCCACGCCCCATTCTTGCCACGCATGTAAAATGGTTTCGGTATCGCCTTTACTGATGAATTGATAACCTTTGGCTTGCAGTTCCGCCCGCAGTTCTCGAAAGTTATAAATTTCACCGTTAAATACCACACACACCTTTTGATCGGGCGTTCGCATGGGCTGTGGACTACCATCAATATCGATGATAGATAAACGACGATGGGCTAAACCTACTCCCGCGGCAAAAAAATAGTCACCGGCGTCCGGGCCGCGATGCAATTGACTGTCGTTCATCTGCTGGAGGACGTCCAGCGCGGGGCGCTCGTGGCGGTTTAAATAAAATATTCCAGCTATTCCGCACATATTACGAAACCCTTACATCCTTTAATGTTTGATAAATATCATGATATTGCGCCACCATCCGCGCAATACTGAAATGCTCGGCACAGTACGCTTGCATAGCTAAACCATGCTGCTGGCATAATTGCGGTGCTGTGACATAACGTGCCATAGCATCGGCTAGGGCATCGGCATCATGGGGATCCACCAAGTTTTCGTTTGCAAACATTGGTGGCAGCAAATCTGGGTTACCACCCACGGCAGTGGCAATCACAGTTTTACCACTGGCCATGGCCTCCAAAATAGTGTTGGAAATACCTTCTGCCAACGACGGCAGGATAAACACATGCAGGCTTTGCATGATAGCGTGGATATCTGACCGATCACCGGCGAACCAGATGTGCTCGCTCACCTTTAACTGCTGCGCCAGTTGTTGTAACTGAGTTTTTTCGACCCCATCACCTGCAAGCACTAAGCGAAGTGTGGCCTGCGGGAAACGCTGATTTAGCAGCGCAAACGCCCGTACCAGCAGCTGCTGGTTTTTCACTTTCGCCAGACGACCAACGGTACCAAAAATCATCGTGTCGGCCTGACGAAAACTTACAGGCATATCGGCAGGTGGTAGATGAGGCGGTTTAAAGCGGTCAATATCTACCCCGTTACAAATGTGTGTAATTTTATCGGTCGCTACGCCAATCTTGCCGGTTAAGTAGCGCACACTTTCTGAAGATAAGGCAACATATCGATGTATAAAAGGGCGAAGTAGGCGGCGCAGACGCTGAAACTTCAGATTTTGCCCGCCAATATCATTGATATCCCAGCCGTGTTCGCCGTGAACGCGTAGGGGGATCTTGCGCCACCAGCCGATAAACTGGCATTCAATGCTGGTCAAATTTCGGGTATGGAGAATATCAGGCTTCAATTGTTTTAGAAGCTGATTAAGCCGCAAAAACATGGCCAGATCGAGACCGGGCTGTTTATTAAGATCGTAAAAACTGACATTGTGGCGGTGGATGCGCTGCACAAACTGCGGATCTGCCCCGGTTAGTGTGATGATGCTGTGGTGATAATCAGCTTCTGGCAAATGATTGATTAAATTCACCACGCCATTTTCTAGCCCACCGGTTTGAAAGCGCCAAATGATATGCACGATATGTAACGGTGCTGTGTCAATCCGCTGCGATACGCGCTGGGCTGAAACATTATTTATAATGCTGGAATGGGTCACGTCGCCGGCTCCTTGGCGTTTAACAGCTGCTGCCACAGAGCATGGAGGCTTTGCTGGTTTATGGATAATTCGCCATTGGGCTGTTTCGGCACCAGCATGGCTCTGAGTTGGACCTTATGCGTTCTAGATTTACCCATCGCAGTTTGGGGGGCTAAAAACTGCAAGGCTTGTTGTAATTTCACCATGCTTGGCTGAGTGTAGGTGCGATCACCAATACGATACACCGCAAATAAACGAACCTTTTGCCCGCCTCGCGTGGTTTTATCCAGCGTGAGTAGCTGCTGATCACCCAGCATGGTCACGCGGGCTTGACCAAGATCAGTATCATGCCACAGCTGATTGTGCCAGCTGATCAGCTCACCTTTGTCTTGCTTTAAGCCATAGTCTACCGCCAGGAGTTCGATACCTTGGCTATTGACCAGGTGGGATAACGCCATGCTGTGTTCAAATCGGTACGACCATGCTGACATGGTGGCTGGAGTGAAATCTGCGGCGACATCCGAACTGGCATCTATGGTCATCAGCGGCGTTATCTCAAGTGCTTGTGCGGGTTGTGCCGGTGCGTGGCTGATGCTAATTTGCTGGGCGGCGAGTATGCTCAGCAGCAGGAAACCGGCGCAGCTTAGCGCCACAGCATAGGTTTTGCCGACGCGAACGTGCGAGGCCTCTGGGGTGGGCGTATGTTGTGGCGCTGCCGTCACGATATTTGATGTGGCGGCTTTTGACAGATCATCACGATATTTATCCCCCCACCAAAACATCAATAACATCATGACGCCGAAAAACAGCCAGCCATACACGAAGTGATCGGCGCCAAAACCGTAGCGCATTTGACTGAGCTCACCGATGACGATCAAGGCAAAGGCTCGCAAACTGTTGGCGAAAATCGACATCAGCACCAAGCCCAGCATGAAGATCACTTTTTTGCGCAGTGTGGCAAAGGTTAAGTGCGCATAAAGCACGCCGATGGCAATGGATGCGATTAAAAAGCGTAAACCTGAGCAGGCTTCTGCGACTTCAAACATACCGACTGGGGTATGAATATACAAGCCTTCGCGGTACACCGGGATCCCGACCCATTCAAGCCACAGCACAGAAAAATAGGCAGTGATATCTTGTAATAATGGATTTAATTCATCGCCGAAGGGCACCATGAATATCAGATATATCACGGCAAACCACGCCGGATGCCGCGGTGTTAGGCCAAAGTAGGCGAGTAAAATCAACTGCAGACTAACCACAGTGCCGATGTGGATGAACGAATTAATATCAGCAGCTTGCCCTAACCACCACAGCGCCAAGCAAAACGGCAGTGCCAATACGGGTAAGACATATGACCACGTGGGCGATGGCAAGCTGGGTACATAATTGGTGGTATAAAACTGCCGCAGTTGTTGACGTTTATCATATAACAACCACAGGCTGATCACAGGGATCAAATAGCAATGCATGTAGGTTTCAGAGCTATCCCAAACCTGTTGTAAGTTCGCCAGCGATGGGGCAAACAACCAGCCCCAACACAATAATATAAGCAATAATGGCAGATAAAACTTCAATACTACCATTGACTTACCCTTTCACCAATTGCGCAAATTGTGCCAAAGTTGCTTGCCAGGTAAAGTGTTGAATAATCCAAGTGCGATGTTGGCCATCGACGGTGGCTAACTGTTCTCGGTTCAATAATTCGAGGCAGGCATCGGCAAAGGGGATCGCATCATCGGCTTGACGCAGATAGGGCATAGCTGGCGCATTAATACCTTCCATCGCCATACTGGTCGCCACAATCGCTTTATCCATGGCCATGGCTTCGAGCACTTTATTTTGGATACCACGGGCAATGCGAAGTGGCGCTACCACGACGGCAGCGGCGGCGATATACGGCCGGATGTCATCCACACGTCCCGTCACATGCACGCCAGCTACGGCAGTCAAGGCTTGGACATCCGCGGTGGGATTGCCACCCACAATAAAAAACTCGGTATCAGGTTGGCGTTCATGAATGATGGGCCATACATGCTGAACAAACCAGCATACCGCATCAACATTGGCCCAGTAATCCATCGCGCCGGTAAAGACGATATTTTTGGTGGCTTGGCTTTCGGACGGCGCTAGGTTACGGGCTGGATCAAAGTAATCCACGTCAACGCCATTACAAACGGCGTGAATTTTCGGCGTTAACGTCGCCGGCATCAGTCGCTGAAATAGTTTTGCTTCATCTTCAGACACCAGCAAGGTGGCACTAAACGCTTGGCAATAATGTTGCTCCATTTTTTGCAATTGCTTGGCTTCATAGCGGTAGACATAGCGCATCACGCCTTGTTTTTTCTCCGCATATTGCCGCCATTTATCCGAATCGACATCCACCAGATCCAGCACTCGATGCAAATGCGCATAAGCTTTGCCATCAACATACTGTGCCATGGCAGCGGAAAATAGCACCACGGTACTGATTTTTTGCTGCTTGATGGTATCGTCCACCCAATCTTGCAAATCACTATCGTGGTAGTAGGGCAGCGTAAGCGGTTTTTGATTGATAAAACCTCGCAGCGCTTTGAAGGTAGCGGTTGTTTTATGCAGCGGACGGCAATTGTACTCGACACACCAATCGGCAAGTTTTTCTTCATACTGATAATCGAAGGCATCATCGATAAAACAGCCCAGAAACACTTCGTAATCACGAGATAGTGCTTTGAGTAAGTTAAACGAGCGGATCTTGTCACCCTTATTCGGTGGATACGGGATGCGGTGACACAAAAACAAAACTTTCGGTTTAGCCATGATCCTCTACCCTAAATAGTGCGCAAGTTTGGGGCCAAGCCAGCGACTGATCCCCAGTGGTAGTTTTTGCCAAAGCTGAATAAATAAACGGTATTTCGGATTGTTCGGGCTTAAGTTACCCAAGGCTTTGGCGTTGATGAGTTTAAATTGATAGTGCAGTGGTTCGGCGGTCATGCCCCAATGTTTTTTGTAGGCGTATGCGCCGGAGTCAAGTTTGCTGCGGCCAAAATCAAAAAACTGGCTACCTTTGTGATCCCGCGCATGGTTCATCAAGTGATAGTACATCAAGTCATTGCTTTTTAAATCGCGGGCTATGGCTTTACCACCGCCGTAGTAGGGCAGTACTTGGTCCTGATAATAAAAGTTAAACACCGAGGATACCGCTTGTCCCTGATGACGGATACTCACGATATCGGTGTGTTGCGGAAATGCCTGTTGTAATGCTCGGATCAAAGCGGGGCTGAATACCGGCGTGCCCAAATTACGTAGGCTTTCGGAATAAATTTGATAAAACTCTTCGGCGTCATGATGCACATGACAGCTCAGATCTGACGCTAACGCTTTTCTAATCAAGGCACGTTGATTTTTTTTGATGCCCGCCAATACGGCGGCGTCATCTGCCGCGATATTGCAGCCAAAGGTCGCGTGTTGACTGCGTGTGATCCAATCGTTGTCTTGTGCGGTTTTATATCGTAATTCAATCTGGTCAACGCCAAGTTCATAGCCAAGCCTTACGGCTTCGCGTTCCAAAGCGCGTTTGGTCTCGTGATCACCGAGCGCGCCGCCGTAGACACAAAATGGCGTGGATACCAAACTGTTGCCAAACAATCGGCTTTTTACCCATGCCAGAGGCAGCACACCGCAGATTTGATGATTTCTAACGGCATATAAATAGAAACCCGGGTGACCTAGGGTTTGGCTGAGTACTTGTTGCCAGGCGGATAAATGAAAGAACGTGCCTTCGGCATCTTGTTGGACAAACGCATCCCAAGCGGACGAATCGGCGGCTCCTAATGCCAACTGCTTAATCTCAAGCATGAAAATCCCTTATCGATTCAGAGTGTTCTGATAAACCTGTCCTAAGCTTTTCCAATGAAAATCAGTCAATAATGCATCAAGTTTGGCCGGCATGACATCCAAATTTACATAATGCCGAAACCGTGACTTCAGCGGTGCATCGGCGATCCGCGGTTGCGCCGGATCGATTTCCCACGGATGGAAATAGAACATGTAAGGCATTTTATCTTCAGCTAAAAATCGGCTGATCAGTTGTTGACTAAGCCAATAAGGCAGCAAACGGAAGTAACCACCGCCGGCAATGGGGACTTGCCGCCCCAACAGGGTTATGGTTGGCATCGGCAATTCCCAAATACCTTCAGGCCGCTGATAAGGTGCGGCCGGCCAATCAGGCACACCATATAAATCGTGTTTGACCGGGTAGGTGCTGGAGCTGTAACTGTGGCCCGTTTCTTTTAAAATTCCAAAGGCCCATTCACTGGATTTGTTGATCGAAAAACTCGGCGCGCGGTAGCCTATGACGGCTGTGCCGGTTAAATCTTCTAACAGTTGTTTGGTACGTATCACATCTTGGCGGAAACTATCCGGCGTCAGTTGAAAGACTTTGGTATGGTCGTAGCCATGGCTTGCCACTTCGTGACCGCGGGCAACAACCTCTTTCACCAATTGCGGATAACGCTCAGCGACCCAGCCCAAAAAGAAAAAAGTAGCCGTCGCCCCATGCCGATCAAATTGATCGAGCAATTGCATCGTATTGCGCTCAACACGGCACAATAACGACGACCAGTCGGCGGGTTTAATGGTATTTTCAAAGGCGGCCACATGAAAATAATCTTCCACATCCACCGTTAATGCATTCAGTTTTTCACTGCGCTTTAGCATGTTTATCGACCTTTACCAAAAAGTACAATCTCCACCGTGCGGATCAAAATAATCAGGTCCAACAGCAAGGTGCGATGTTTGATGTAATACAGGTCGAACTTGAGTTTCTCCTGCGCATCTTCGGCGGTAGAGCCATAAGGGTATTTCAGCTGTGCCCATCCCGTTAAGCCAGGTTTTACGTTATGACGCTGGCTGTAATAGGGGATTTGCTTAATGAGTTGATCGACAAATTCAGGCCGCTCTGGCCGTGGACCGACAAAGCCCATATCGCCGCGGATGATATTAAACAATTGTGGCAATTCATCGATGCGATACTTGCGGATAAAAGCGCCAATTTTGGTGACACGATCATCGTTTTCTTGCGCCCAGCGTGCGCCATTTTTCTCAGCATCAGGTCGCATACTGCGGAATTTCAGGATATGAAATGGTTTACCATCAATACCAATACGCACCTGACGATAAAAAACGGATGCACCCGTACGGCGACCATCATCAAGGTAAATCGCCAGCGCTGTGATGAGCATAATGGGTAGCATCGGGATCAGCATCAGGATGGCCAACACAGCATTCATCCGATGATCGAGGCTGGTTTTAAAACGATGATTCATCTCAAAACCATTGGAATAAATTACCCAACTTGGATAAATCAAGTTGACTGCGATTTGCCCGGTTTCTTGTTCAATAAAATCAAGAATCTCAATAACATCGACGCCGCGAGTTTTACATTTAAATAAATCTTCCACCGGTAACATATTACGGCGTTCATCGCAGGCAATCACCAGCTGGTCAATCTCATTGTCGACGATAAAGTCATACAAACCGTTCATGTAGTCAAATTCAATGAGTTTAGAATCGGGAATTTTATCCGCGGTATCGCCGGCAATACGGACAAAGCCCATGATGTCAAAGTTGCGCCGATCAACGGTGCGCCGCATGCGTTTTTCAATGATGGAGGCACGTTCACCACTGCCTAGGACTAACACTTTACGACGACTGATGCGGGTAATGTCGTGGTAGTGAAACAACACTCGAAACGTGGTCAAACCGAATAAGGTGATGATGGAACACAATAAGCTGAACAAACTGCTCAAATGCAAGGTGGGGGCTAGGTTATAGATAATAACTTCGAGTAAAAAGCCAGAGAGTAATAGCGTGATAAACACACGCTTAAATACACCGCCGGTACTTTCACGCAGTTTCTGGTCGTACAAACCCACCGACATGGCGCACAACATAAAGGCACCCGTAAACAACATGGTATTGATTACCGCAAGTTCACGATTTACCGGATGAAACCATGAGTAGGCATAGGCGGATAAAAAGCCAGCCAACAATAATAATGTCAGTTCCCCCAGCAAAAATAGCTTATCAGCCAGCGTATTTTTGCCGTAATTTACAGCTCTAGTCATCGATAGTCTTCCTTGATAGCAGTCGACAGGGTGAGAGGGTATCCACCTTAGTTACGCTATGTTTGCGCCCAGTATACGTTGCAGGGAAAAAAACGGAAATTAAATTTTTGGGGTGCTTGCCTATCGCTAGGTAAATTCAGTTATATTACGCCTGCATCAGCAATAAGGACATCCAATATGAATGCAACGACGACAGCCTACGCTCGCTTCTTCGCTTTGAGTTCCATCCTGGTTATGACCACGCTTACCGGTTGTTCAACCCCCGCACAGTTGCCGCCGGCCACAGTGCAAAACTCATTGACCTCGTCTGTTAACGACTATCAGTACCTGATTGGTCCGGCCGATAGCATCACGATTTTCGTGTGGCGCAATCCTGATTTATCTGGCTCCTTTGTGGTTCGGCCCGATGGCAAAATCACTACCTCGTTGGTCGAAGACGTGCCTGTTGCCGGCAAAACCCCGACCCAAGTCGCACGTGACATGGAAGTGATCCTTGGTAAATACATTCGTGATCCGGTCGTGACCGTATCGGTCAACGGCTTCGAAGGGCCTTACAGTGAGCAGGTTCGAGTGATTGGTGCGGCGGCAAAACCGGCTGCTTTTCCGTATCGTCAATATATGACGTTATTGGATTTGATGGTTGAATCGGGCGGCTTAACAGAATTTGCCAGCGGCAACAGTGCCAAACTGGTTCGCACCAGTAATGGTCAGCAACAAACCTATGAACTTCGATTAGACGATTTAGTTCGTGATGGCGATATCTCTGCCAACGTCGATATTTTACCTGGCGATGTTGTGATCATCCCTGAAGCTTGGTTTTAAGTGGAGCAAGGTTACATCGCATGAAGGAACTCGCGTTAGCAATCCAGCAGTTGCAGATATATTTGCTAGGGATCTGGTTACGTCGTCGCTATATCATTGTAACAGCATGGATTTTTTGTCCTATCGGTTGGCTTTTGGTATTTAACTTACCACCGGTTTATCGCGCTGAAGCGAAGTTAGTGGTCGAAAGCAGCACCCCAATTTCCGATATTCTGGCCGGCATGGTGGCGTCACAAAATAATGCGCAGCGCATCCAATTGGGTGCCCAAACCTTATTAAGTCAGCCCAATTTGGAGAAAATCGCTCGCAATACTGATCTCGACAAAATGGCACTGAACAGCAAGGCCTATGAGCAGCTGATCAATAACCTGCGGCAAGATATCAAATTAACGTCGGCTGGCGAGTCGAATATATTTATCATTACCTACACCAACCCCTCGCCAAAGTTTGCCTTGCGGGTGGTGCAAGAAACCCTAAATATTTTTGTTGAAGGTAATGTTGGCAGCTCGGTGGAAGATACGCGCAATACAGCCGAGTTCTTAACCAATTCTATCGCTGAATATGAACAAAAGCTGATTGATGCAGAAAAGCGCCTGGCGGATTTTCGCAAAGAAAATATTCTGGCCGATATTGGTAATGAGCAGGATTTTTTCGCCCGTATCGCGATGGAGCGGCAACGCCTTGAAGACGCCAAACTTAATTTGCAAGAACTAGAAGGCCAGTTGGAATCCGCCCAGCGGCAGTTATCTGGCGAAGTACCGCTGCAAGACAGTAGCGGTGGTGCTTTTAATTCTCAGTTTGATGAGCGCATCAAAACCTTACAAGCGCGCTTGGATTCACTTTTAATCAGCTATACCGAACAACATCCTGAAGTGGTTGAAACCAAACGTTCGTTGGAAAGTTTGCAGCAGCAGCGTAAAGATGAAATTGCTGCCTTGCAAAAAGGCGGCGCGAGCAACTCTGCGGCCTTGTCTCAGAATCAGGTATATAGCGAGCTAAAACTGAATGTGGCGCGGCTGACCAACGAAGTGCAGTCTGCGAAGGTTCGGGTCAGAAATTTCGAAACGAAACTTGAAGCCTTAAAACGCCAGCAAGTCATCATTCCCGAAATTGAAGCCAAGTTACAAGGGTTAAACCGTGATTATGACATTGTCAAACGTCGTTATGATGAATTGGTGGAGCGTAAGGAATCGCTGGATTTAACCAAGAAAAAACAACAATCCGAGCAGGAATTACAATTCCGCGTCTATGAGCCACCACGAGTGCCATCCTTGCCCAGCGGCCCGCCACGGATCTTGTTTTACACGGCGGTGTTGTTGGTTGGGGTGCTGGCTGGGGTGTTTTTAGCCTTTGTCCGTAGTCAGCTCAATCCGGTGGTGATTAGCAGTATGCAATTGAAAATGATCAGTGATTTCCCAGTGTTAGGGTCTATTTCGCATACCAACAAAGCCGCGATTACACGGCAAAACCGGTTGCACTTTATTTATTTCATCATCTTATCGGCAGCCTTGGTATTTAGTTACGTGCTGTTTGTGTTAAACGAAATGTGGTTTGGTATCACAGCGAAACAGTTGTTAGGACGTTTCTTATGAATACTATAGAAAAAGCCTTAGACAAACTGGCTGCTGGTCACGCCGACCTGCCTTCGTCACAAGCCCCGATCCCGCCTGCTGAGCAAAACGATGCGGCCAGCCATACCATGCTGCCGACATCCCCAGAGTCGGTTGCCACGGTGGCGACTGCTGAGCTTGATAGTTCACAGCTTCAAGCAACAGCCGTACAGGCAGCATTACAGGCGACATTGCAAACATCAGAGCAAGCGCCAGAGCAAACGTTAGAGCAAACCTTAGATAGCCCTGTGGTGAGTGACACTAAGCGCAATTACGCACACATTGATTTAGAGCGGTTGGCTGAGCAAAATTTTGTGGCAATCGCCACGGAGCGCAAGCAAATCTATGAAGAATATCGGGTGATTAAACGTAAGTTGATTAACAATGCGTTCGGTGCCTTGAGTTCGACCTTGCATCATCCCAACTTGATTTTAGTAACCAGTACGCGACCGGGTGAGGGTAAAACATTCACCTCGATAAATTTGGCGCTTAGTATTGCATTAGAGCAAGACAAAACCGTGCTGTTGGTTGATGCGGATGTGCTGCGTCCCAACGTGAGCCGAACATTGGGGGTAAAACACCCTGTGGGCCTGACGGATTATCTCAGCACTGATAAATATCAAGTATCGGATATTTTACTCAGCACCAATGTTGATCGCTTGAAAGTGATTACGGCCGGTCGTCCCCATCACTTGTCCACCGAATTACTCGCCAGCGATAAAATGTTGGAATTGGTCGCTGAGTTTGCCAGTCGATATCGCGATCGTATTGTGATTTTTGATGCGCCACCCTTGCTGGGCGTAAATGAGACGGCCGTGGTCGCCGGAATGTGTGGTCAGGCGGTGGTGGTGTTGGAAGAAAACGCAACTCGGCTGCATGAGCTGGAAAAAGCGTTAAGCCTGTTGCCACAGGATTTGGCTGTGGGCTTTGTTATGAACAAATCACGACAAAGCCTAGAACAAGGATATGGTTATGGGTACTACGCGCGCAACTAGTAACAACATAATACAGCGCATCAATCTGGCTCGGCCCTGTTGGGGCTGGGCATCATTCGCCCTTATCCCGTGGTGCTGTGCCTCCCTGGCGGTACAAGCGGCGGAATCCACCTTTAGTCCACAATTGCGGGTGGCCGGTCATGGTTATCAAACTAAAACTGGTCAACAGGATTGGGATAAAGGTGCCTCATTGGAATTGCAGCCCTCGCTCGATTATCGCTATGTCGGCAGTTGGTTGCGCACCGATGCACAAATTGAACATGCGTGGTACGGTTACAAAGATAGCCAACGTGACACCTCTGACTTT